>Ga0247608_10000047_pt1 | contig 239820 bp, 157 predicted proteins | sample 176DNAGHGlowgp2_FD_193490 | JGI IMG/M metagenome (GOLD analysis project Ga0247608, IMG submission 193490) | Sheep rumen microbial communities from Palmerston North, Manawatu-Wanganui, New Zealand - 1766 DNA GHGlow gp2 | ecosystem: Host-associated > Mammals > Digestive system > Stomach > Rumen... | reverse complement strand
GGTAGCCTATCAGGTGTTTACCATAGCGGATGTGGCAAACGGACTTCTGTTCTACGTCGGGCAGGCATTCCTCCTGGCAGGCTCCATCTTCGGCCTAGACTATTACATTGACAAAGTAACAAAGTAACAAAGTAACATCAACCTCTCTAACAGAAAAGGCATCCATTTTATTTATGGGTGCCTTTTTTTGGTGACAGAGGTTCCTATCCCTGAAGTCGCCAAACCCTCTATAATTATTGTTTATAACCCCCCTACCCTATTTATTGAAGACGGAGAGGTCTTGCTTAATGTACACCACTACCCTATCCGTTCCGAAAGCGGTATAGAAATAACTGCTGATCTCCCCTATATGCTCCTCCCACTGTTCACGGACAAAATCATTAGGAACGGCTATCAGGACTTTCTTGTCCCGGATGGCCCATAGGTCGCAACATGACATGTAGGTGTTGTAGAAGACATCACCCAGGCGCTCTTTGGCACGTTCCATCCACCATTCGTACTTCTCCCTGAACTGGGGCTGGACAAAGGGCCGTTCGGGGGTGTCGTCGTAGATTTCCTCGGCTACATCGAACTTGGGCTCCTGAGGCTTCTGCTGCTTCTTGAGCCAATTATAAAGGATTTCTGTTACATAGGCATGTACATTATCCGGCTGGTGCTGCTCGATGAGCTTGTCGATCCTGGCCAGTTCTTCCTTCATATCAAGCCCGTCGAAGATATACTCCTGCAGGCGGGCCCACTCCATGGGCTGCAGACGGTATTTGGTAATCAGGTCGGAATGAACCTGCCCCAGATAGTTCTCGTGGTTCTGCGCCTGCCCCATCTTGCCTTCTATAATGGTAAAGCGGATACTCTCGGGATTCCCACGGGTAACACCACGGGGATAGACAGGGATATAATCGAAACAGAACTCTACCTTCCCTTCGTCGGAAAGCTTCTTCATTTCACGCTGAACGGGATCGAGAACGTCGCGGTGGAAAGCACCGTACTTAATATAATGGTCGTCGATGATCTTCTTGTGGTCCTTGCTGTAGGTAAGGACGCCGAAGAACTCCTTAAGGTCGATATAGTTGACATTACAGGAACCTATCCTGCGCCAGGCACTGAGGTAAATGTACAGACGCGGCGTGCGGGGACTGCGGCACAACTGGGTGATTCCCTTCAGGTGACGGGTGTAGCCCTTCTTGAGGTTGAGGATTTCGCGAGCACTCTCGTCCACCATCTGAATACGGATATAGCCCTTACGGCGGAACCCGCTTTTGTACCCCATCTTCTCACCTTCGGCATTCACGTCGGCCGTGGGGAATTCTATCTTATGGAAGATATTCTGCTTTACATCGTACCAGGTTTCTTCGTTCTCATCGAACCGCTTGTACGACATGTCGACGTGCAGGAGAGCCTCACAGGCGGTCTCCAGCTCGCCATACTTCTTGGGACTTATACCCAGTTCCTTCAGGGGAATCTCGAAATTAAGCAGATTGCCGCTTAAATCCTCGGGCTTGAACAACGTTGACATGTTATCGAAACTTAACTGCTCCTTTATACGATCTTGCAGCTGCGCTATGATAGCAATCATTAAGTTTGTCTGTACCAGGGAGAAGTTACCACGAATCTGCGTATATGTAATGGGATTCATGATAAAGTCTATATCGTTGTTCTGCGAGATGGATTGCACCAACTCGTTGGTTTTGCTTACGATAGCAGGACCTTTTTTCTTAGCCATATTAGTCCAAAATTAATTTCTGGTGGCAAAAATAGTCCATTTCAACGAAACTTCCAAACTTTTTTTATAAAAAGTGTTCCAAACTTTCGCAATTTATTGTTTCTGTATTTAGCACATTAGTGTTCATGGCATACTGACTTATGTGTACCAGATATTCTTTCCGATATGTTTTTAATATACCGACCAAAGTTATTCCCATCCTCCCCTATCAATATTACCGAACATCCCACATGCATCTTTCGTTTTTCCGCTCTGTAATCTCTTTTCTTTTCGCATCGTTTTCCTTTATACATTATTATATATAGTAAAAGTGTTCTTTATCTTCGCACCTTTTTACACTATCGGCAAGGTGTTCCCGTTCTTCGCACCCATGTTCCTGAAGTACGCACCAAATGCCCCGATTACCCGCACATAATGTTCCCGTTCTTCGCACCAAGTGTTCGTGAAGTACGCACCAACAGTAAGTGAATGTGCTGAAATACAACAACATAGCTAAACTGTATATGTATATAAAATGATAAGCGTTATATTAAAAAAAAGGAAGAATCTTTTTGTGAAAATATAAAGTATTTATCATATTATGACGTATTGTATCTATCTGTATTATAACTGTTTAACACCCTATTGGTGCGTAGTTTACGAACATTTGGTGAGAACTTCGTGAAGACTTTGTGTGAACTTCCTGAACACCTGATGCGGAGAATGGGAACACTTTACCTTTCCTTCCCTTCTTTAAACTGCCAGGTGCGAAGATCAGGAACATATTTCTATCTGTGTATCCATATACTCAGGTCCGCTAATATTCAAATATCTGTATATTCCTATTTCTGTGCACTCTGATATTCGGGTATGTGTATATATGAGTTTCTGCGTATGCAGATACCTGCATTCTTGAATATCGGCATATGTAAATATAATAATGTATGCGAGTATCTGCGAATATCCGCAAATATTTATAAATAGTTGACAGGGTAATGCCGATTGTTATCGAAAATATGTGCAAATATTTGCGGTTTTGTATATTTTTATACCCAAATATTTCAAAATATTTGAATATTTCTTTGTATTTTCGTGATAAAATCCTAAATTTGTCCGCTGAAATAATAAAATTTAATCCATTTCATCGTATGTCGCAAGTTATTTCTTTTTTGCATGATAAGGGCGGTTGTGCCAAAACAACCTCTTGTGTGAACCTTGGTTTTGCCTTATGGCTGTTAGGGAAGAAGGTCTTATTGATTGATACGGACCCTCAGTGTAATTTGACTGACACGGTTGATAAGACCGTTCATTTGGAAGCTGACACAACTATTTACGACTGGCTTCATGACTTTAAGCCAGGAGAGCAGCGTTCCCTTCCCATATACACCAGATACGAGGGCTTGGATTATGTTCCCGGTAGTCACAGCATGAGCAATATCAATGCAGAATTGCAGTTGATGTATAATCGTGAGCATCGGCTCTCCAATTTCTTAGACATAGAAGATCCGGAGTCAGGTGCGAAGATCAGGAACATGTATGACTATATCTTCATAGATTGCGCACCAGGAGGTGAGACATTGATGAACACTAATGCCCTTGTTGCCAGCGATTTTGTGATTGTTCCCACTGAGGCGGGTATATACAGTCTGCAGGGCTTGCCCAGATTGCTTGACTATATCGACAAGGTAAGGACGCAACTTCGCTGTCCTGTTTCCATCCTGGGTTACCTGCTGGTGAGATGGAATGCCCAGAAGGCAATTAGCAAGGAAGTAAAGGCCTATTACAGCAACGAAGAGGAAGTGAAGGCCCCGCTCTTCCCTGTCTATATCAGAGAGTGTGTGAGATGTACCGAGAGTGTTGCCTATGAGATGTCGCTCTTCGAGTATAGTCCTGACTGTACTGCAGCCGATGATTATATGAGGGTGGCGGAATACCTGATAGGAAGGAAGGCACGTCCTAAAACCTGGACGCCTGTTAAGTGGGGACAGATTGCCAACGCAGCCTTCCAACGCTTTATGAAAGAAAGAGAAGGCTAAGTATCCGAAAGTATCTAAATATAAAAGTATATACATACGCAAATATTTGCAGATATTCAAACATTTACATATATGGCTATTAAGAAAGGAAGTTTACCTATTGCACAGGTGGCAAAAGATGCCAGCAGGAACTTTGTACAGCCTGTTCCACTGGCTACCAACGAGTCGGTACGCACACAGATAGTACAAGAGATGCCGGCTCCTAAGGCTTTGAAGCGAGTATGTAAGATTCAGAAAGTGGGAGGCTTCTCGTTCTTTACTTCTGAGGAAGACAGGAATGCATTGGATTATATAGCATTCCGCAACAAGTTCGAAAAGCAGAATGTGGTAAGGGCTGCCTTGCATCAGTTCCTGCAGCAGCATTATCAGGAAGGAGTAGGGCTCGACCAGGCTGCTCTTGCACAGCTGGCCGAGTACGAGAACTCCATCTATGAGTGGGTGTAAAGCCTCACCCCTAGCCCCTCTCCGAGGAGAGGGGAACATTAACTCTTTAAACTTTCAACTTTCACCTCCTCCCCTCGGGGAGCTAGGGTAGGGGGTTACTCCTTTACCAGACAAGCGTCAAGAAGGGTGGCGATAGCTTCTTTGTCGAGATGCTGACCGATGAAGACCAGTTTCTGCATGCGGTCGCCGTATTGTTCGTCCCAGTCGCGGCGCAGGCTTTCGTTCTGTTGCATGAAGGCTTCCAGTTCGTGTTTGGGCATTGTGGCATACCATTGACCGGCGTTCTGCAGTTTAACCTGTTTGCCTGCCTGCTCGAAAATATAGCACATATCCTCTTCGCCCTTAAAATAGCAGATACCTTTTGCCCGAATGATATTCTTGGGCCACAGACGAGCCACAAAATGGTCGAAGTTGCTTAAGTCGAGTGGTTGGCGACGGTAGTAAACGTAGGTTCCGATGCCATATTCCTCTGCTTCACCTTCCCCGTCGTGATGATGATGGCATCCGCAATGGCAATGTTCGTCGTGATGGTGGTGATGTCCGCACTCAGGACAAACCTCGTCGTCATCATCGTCGTGGTGATGATGTTCATCTTCATGATGGTGGTGTCCTTCCTCATGATGATGCTCCTCGTGGTGATGGTGATGATGTTCTTCCTCCTCGTCCTCCTCATCTGCGTGATGGTTCTCTATTTCGTTAATCCATGCGGCAGAAGTGGCCACTTTCTCAAAATCAAACAGGTGGGTGTTCAGAATCCGGTTCAGTTCTACATCCCCGTAGTTACATTCTATAATCTCTGCCTTAGGCTGTATGGCACGTATAATCTGCTTGGTGCGTTCCAGTTCGTGCGGTTCCACCTCGGCTGCCTTATTCAGCAGGATGATATTGCAGAACTCGATCTGCTGGATAACCAGGTTCTCTATGTCGTCCTCCTCCAGGTTCTGCTTCATGAGGTCGTTTCCGTTGGCGAACTCGTCCTTCATTCTCAGTGCATCCACAACGGTAACGATGCAGTCGAGTAGGGGAACACCGTTCTTGGTTACCTCGGGTGCCATAGAAGGGATGGAGCAAATGGTTTGGGCAATAGGAGCCGGTTCGCAGATACCACTTGCTTCGATAACGATATAGTCGAAACGTTGCATGGAAATGATATCGTGGAGTTGCTGAACCAAGTCCATTTTAAGAGTGCAGCAGATACAGCCGTTCTGAAGAGCGACAAGGCTGTCGTCAGCCTGATTTACTATGCCGCCTTTCTGAATCAGGTCGGCATCGATGTTCACTTCGCCAATATCGTTGACAATAACAGCAAAACGGATACCTTTCTCGTTAGCGAGGATACGATTTAATAACGTAGTCTTACCGCTGCCCAGATAGCCCGTGAGCAGCAAAACGGGGACATTATACTTATTCATTTGTACGATTGATTTTAATTTTGGGATGCAAAGTTACATCTTTTTGCAATCAACGGCAAATAAATAGATATTTATTTCCGTCATTAGGATTTTTTGTTTACTTTTGCCCTTTGATACCATCAAATTGTGGTATAAGTTATGATGCAAAAGTACAACATAAACAGTTTTTTGACCATACTCCTGCTCTTATTCTGCAGCCATCTTCTGTATGGTCAGCAGACTTCACATAAGTTAACGGGAACCCCTATCGGTTCTACCAGCGTGGACTATAGCACAAATCCCGTAAGTCCCTCCACTACTGTGAATACTCCTGATTGTGCTTTCGATGGCGATACGAAGACATTTTATGCCTCTTATGACAGGAGTCGTACCTGGGTGGGATTGGACTTGGGTTCTTCCCATATCATAACCAAGGTAGGGTGGTGTCCCAGAGAGAGTCAGCCGCTGCGCGTTCAGTTAGGCATCTTTGAAGGTTCCAACAGTCCGGATTTCCTGGATGCAGTACCTTTATACCTGATTCCTGAGGGTGGAACTGCCAATAAGTTGGACTATGCCGATGTGAACGTAAGCCGAGGCTTCCGTTATGTCCGTTATGTAGGTCCCAACGACGCGCGATGTAATATTGCAGAGTTGGAATTCTACGGCTACGAGGGAGCGGGAGATGACAGCAAGTTCTATCAGATAACCAATCTTCCGACAGTAAGTATCCACACCTATTCCGGTAATGACCCTCAGAGCAAGACTGTAGAGGTGGAGGCCAATCTGACCATCACCTATGATAACGGTACTCGCATACAGGAGTATCCCATAACGGTGAAGGGTAGGGGAAATGCTTCCTGGGGCTTCCCCAAGAAACCTTGGCGAATCAAGTTCAACGACGGAAAGAGCCATCACATGCTCAAAGATTCACCCTTGGAGAGTCCGGCCAAGGCCAAGAAATGGACCCTTATCAATAATTATGGTGACAAGACGCTGATGCGTAATATCCTGGCCTTCGAGATAAGCCGTCGGCTGAATATGCCCTATACCGTTTACTGTCAGCCTGTTGACGTGATTATGAACGGCGAGTACAAAGGGTGCTACCAGCTTTGCGACCAGATATCCATCGACGACAACCGTGTGCCCATCGTCGAGATGACGCCGGATGATAAGGAAGAACCTCTGGTAACAGGAGGCTATCTGATCGAAGTTGATGCCTATGCCAATCAGGAAGCATCATGGTTCACCAGCAGTAAGGGTAATCCTGTAACCATCAAGTCCCCTGATGCAGATGAAATCGTAACAGAGCAAAGTAAGTACATACGAAATTACTTTAACCTGCTCGAGACCGATCTCTGGAAGTCAAATTACACGGATCCCGTAGAGGGATACCGCCGCCGGCTGAATGTGGAGAGTTTTCTTAAGCACTTCATTGTGGGAGAGTTCTCCGGCAACATGGACACGTACTGGAGTGTGTATATGTACAAGAACCGCGAGGAAGACCAGTTTACCGTTGCCCCATGTTGGGATTTCGACCTTGCCTTTGATAATGACGTACGTATATATCCCGTTTCAGGTCGTTCTAACTGGGCCTATACTGCAGGCAGCGCGGCTGGTAATATGAAATCCTTTGTCTCGCGTATCCTTTCGGACAAGGCCGCCAAGCAGCAGCTGACTGATATATGGACAGACATGCGCGACCGTGACCTTTTCTCCAACAACTCGATGATAGCGTATGTGGACAGCACCGCTCAGGTACTGAATGCATCGCAGAAACTCAATTTTATCCGATGGCCTATTCTGAATCAAAGAGTACATCAGAATCCCGTTGCTCCCGGCAGCTACGATGCCGAGGTGGAAATCCTGCGTGAGTATTTCCGTACCCGTATAGCCTGGATAGACAATATGCTCAGTTACAAGAGTGCGCCATCCGACAGTACCTATTATATTTCGAATGCACAGGAGCTGATTGACTTTGCCTATGCTGTCAACCGAGGTGCTAATGGGTCGGATGCCTATCTTACATCGGATATCGATATGAGTGCATTATCCTCTTCGTACGTCCCCATCGGAACTGAAGGAAAGCCTTTCAAGGGAACCTTTGACGGAAGAGGCTTCCGCATCAGGAATCTGAAGATTTCCGGAGGCAATGGGTTTGGTGTCTTTGGGACTGTTACAGGAGGCGCAACCGTAAAGAACTTTGTCTTAGACAGCAGCTCTTCGATAACTGGTGCTGCCTATGTTGGTATTGTGGGTGTCAGTACAGGTGCCGGTCCCGTTACAATCAGTTGTGTAGGTAACGAGGCAAATATTTCCGGTACGGCTCAGAATGTTGCCGGTATCATAGGTTGCAATATGGGTTCTACATGCGACTTTATCATTTCTGACTGTTACAATACAGGAACTATTATCGGCGCACGCGAGAGTGCTTCTATCTGCGGATGGATAGGCGGTACAGGTATGATGCAGAACTGTTGGAATATAGGAGCGGTAACCGGATATGAATTGGGACAAGATATGGTTCGTGGCAACACTTCCTTAGAGAACTGCTACAGCACCTTCGGCAACCAAGTTACAAGTATAACAATGGAGCCTGTAACCAACGGAGAGCTTTGCTATAACCTGAACGGAGGAGCCAGCGAGCATATCATCTGGTTCCAGACGTTAGGACAGGATGCACATCCTGTTCTGGACAACACCCACGGGACTATTTTCAAGAATGCCGACGGGACCTATTATAGTTCCATCAATTTAATGGGAGATGTCAATCGAGACGGACAGGTAAACGATTCTGATATCGAAGTCCTGGCGGATTATATCCTGAATCCTGATGTTGAAGGATTTCCTGTCAAGCAGGCCGATATGAATGGTGACAATGCTATCGACGTTTACGATATTGTGGCTTTGCGTAACTTCATCGATAATATTCCGCAGCGCGGCGGGACCTTTACGGCACGCCTTTATGCTTCCGATACTACCATCAAGGCCGGTGGAACGCGCAAGGTAAATGTCACCCTCTCTGCCGCTCAGACGGCAACGGCCTTCCAGACCGATATCAAATTCGATTCTTTGTTGTCTACCCAACCGGAATCTGTGCTATCGGGTACTATCATCTCGGAATCGCATATTGTTAAGACCAGCCAGACAAAAGACGGTATAAGAGTCCTTGCCTATTCGCCCACCCAAGAGTCGCTTAACAGCAGGACAGGCGTGGCATTCTCTTTTGTTCTGGATGCCGATTCCACCTTCTCGAGCTCAGCCGACTTTGTCCTAAGCAATATCCGAGTGGCTGCAGCCGACGGGTCGTATGCACAGATAAACGATGCATCATATACTGCCACCTTTGCCAAGACTTATGTCAACAGCATTGTGTTCCCCGAGAATGATGTCACAATCATTCAGGGCAATCAGGTTAAGCTCATGCCCACCGTATTGCCTGTATTAGCTACCAACAAGACACTGAATTGGTCAACCACAGACGCCAGCATAGCTTCTGTTGACCAGCAGGGTAATGTGGTGTCCGGGAATCTGGGCGATGCCGTTATTACGGCTACATCTACGGACGGCAGCCGTATCTCGGGTAGCGTTAACGTTCATGTAACAGAAGACCCGGAGGTAGGAATCCTCTCCCTGCAAGACCTGCCTGCAGATGCCGAGGTCTATGACCTTGCTGGGCGTAACCTTAATTCAAAATTCAAAATTCAAAATTCAAAATTGTCGAAGGGTGTTTATATCATAAACGGCAAGAAAGTATTAGTCAAGTAAAACAAAACAATAAAACAATAAACAACATAAAATTATGACACTGATTAAATCCATTTCGGGAATCCGAGGAACCATTGGAGGCAAGGCGGGAGATACACTGAATCCCCTCGATATTGTTAAGTTTACATCGGCTTATGCCACACTTATCCGTCGTACCACCAAGGTGCAAAGCAATAAGATTGTTGTAGGTAGAGATGCCCGCATCTCTGGTCCTATGGTAAAGAACGTAGTTTGCGGCACCCTTATGGGTATGGGCTTTGATGTGGTGAACATTGGCCTGGCTACCACTCCTACGACAGAAATCGCCGTTACGATGGAAGGTGCCTGTGGCGGTATCATCATCACAGCCAGCCATAATCCACGCATGTGGAATGCCTTGAAGCTCCTGAACGAGAAGGGCGAATTCCTGAATAAGGCAGAGGGTAACGAAGTGCTGCGTATTGCCGAGGCAGAAGATTTCGAATACGCCGATGTGGACCATCTGGGCAGCTATCGCGAAGATGATAGCTACGACCAGAAGCATATAGATATGGTGTTAGGTCTTGACCTTGTTGACGTAGCGGCCGTCCGTAAGGCAAATTTCCGTGTAGCTTTCGATAGCGTAAATAGCGTAGGCGGTGTTATTCTGCCCAAGTTGTTCGAACAGTTAGGTGTTCAGACCGTTACCGGCCTCTTTACAGAACCTACCGGTGACTTCCAGCATAATCCCGAACCCTTGGAGAAGAACCTTGCAGACATCAAGGCGCTGATGCAGAAGGGCGGTCATGATATAGGCTTCGTTGTTGATCCCGACGTAGACCGTCTGGCACTTTTCTGCGAGGACGGCACTATGTATGGCGAGGAATATACCCTTGTAACGGTTGCCGATTATATCCTGCAACATACACCCGGCAATACCGTTAGCAACCTCAGCAGTACCCGTGCCTTGCGCGATGTTACACGTAAGTATGGTTGTGAGTACAACGCTGCTGCAGTAGGCGAGGTGAATGTTGTTACCAAGATGAAGGAAACGGGTGCCGTTATCGGTGGCGAAGGTAATGGTGGCGTAATCTATCCTGCTGCCCATTACGGCCGTGATGCTTTGGTTGGCATAGCCCTTATCCTTACCTATCTGGCAAAGAAGGGTATGAAGACCAGCGAACTCCGCGCCACTTATCCTCCTTACTTTATTGCCAAGAACCGCATAGATCTTACTCCCGATACCGATGTAGATGCTATCTTGGCAAAGGTGAAGGAACTATACAAGAACGAAGAAGTAAATGATATCGACGGCGTAAAGATTGATTTCCCCGACAAGTGGGTTCATTTGCGCAAGTCTAACACCGAACCTATCATTCGTGTCTATTCAGAGGCCAGCACTATGGAGGCTGCCGACGAGATAGGCAAGAAGATAATGGACGTAGTATATAGTATGGTGTAAAAACAAAGCCCTTAAACCTTATTCGCCTTTGAATTTGAATTTATAAATTTTGAAATTTGAATTAGAAACTATGTTAACACAAATCATTAATGGTCGCATACTTACCCCACAGGGGTGGTTAAGGGATGGTAGTGTCATTCTGCGCGACGGCAAAATACTTGAAGTAACTAATTGTGACTTGGCAGTCATCGGTGCAGAACTCATTGATGCCAAAGGCATGTATGTTGTGCCCGGATTCATAGAGATGCATGTGCATGGCGGTGGCGGAGCCGACTTCCAGGAAGGAACGGAAGAGGCTTTCCGCACTGCCATTCAGGCACATGCCAAATATGGTACCACCAGTATCTTCCCAACGCTGAGCAGTAGTACTGTTCCTATGATCGAGAAGGCTGTAGAGACCTGCGATAAGTTGATGAAGGAGAAGGACAGCCCTGTTATGGGTCTCCACCTCGAGGGCCACTATCTCAACCCCAATAAGGCGGGTGCTCAGGTAGAGGGATGGCTGAAGAATCCCGATCCCAACGAGTACATTCCTATTGTTGAGCATTCAGCCTGTCTGGCCCGTTGGGATGCTGCGCCCGAGTTGCCTGGCGCCCTGCAGTTCGGCAAGTATTGCTCGGAGAAGGGTGTGCTGCCCAGTATTGCACATACCAATGCCGAATACAGCGATGTTCGTGGAGCCTTCGAGGTGGGCTTCACCCACGTTACCCACTTCTATAACGCTATGCCCGGTTTCCACAACAAGCAGGGATATAAATACGAGGGAACCGTAGAGAGCGTTTATCTTATCGACGATATGACCATCGAATGTGTGGCTGATGGAATTCACGTGCCTCCCACTATTCTGCGAATGGCCTATAAGATGAAGGGAGTTGAGCGTATGGCTCTGATTACCGACGCACTGGCTCCCGCAGCTGCCCCCAAGGATGCCAAGGCTTACGATTCGCGTGTTTACGTCGAGGACGGAGTCTGCAAGCTGGCTGGCTCTGGTGCTTTGGCTGGTTCCTGTGCTACATCCGACCGTCTTATCCGCACGATGGTGCAGCAGGCCGATGTGCCTCTGGAGGATGCTGTGAAGATGATTACCGACACTCCCGCTCATATTATGGGTATTCAGGGACGCAAGGGTACCCTCTCTCGTGGCAAGGATGCCGACATCGTGGTGCTCGACGATAAACTGAAGGTTCGCTGCGTATGGCAGATGGGTAAGATTATTGAGAATACGCTATTTAAGTAAGAATGAGGAATCCTTTGACATGTGTTCGTGACGCCTGGTATCGTTTTCTGCATAACGATACCTTGCGGCGTAAACTTTACGTCACTATCTTCCAAAGTGATACGCCTGTCGGCAAAGCTTTCGATGTAGCCTTGCTCTGGTGTATTGTGCTAAGCATCTTAGTGGTGATTGTCGAGAGCATGCCAAGTATTCCTCCTTTGGCCAAGCGGATATTTACCGTTCTGGAGTATGTGTTTACCTTCTTCTTTACATTAGAGTATCTGCTGCGCCTTTATTGCTATCCCAAGCCTCGCAAATATGCGTTCAGCTTCTTCGGAATAATCGATTTGCTCAGCACGTTGCCTTTATATCTGGGATGGGTTTTCGGTCCTGTACGTTACCTTATGGTGGTTCGTACCTTCCGTCTCATAAGGGTATTCCGCGTATTCAAGCTGTTCAGCTTCCTCGAGGAGGGCGACCTTCTCTTGCGCTCTCTTATCCTTAGCAGCCGCAAGATTATGGTATTCTTCCTCTTCATGGTTATCATGGTAATAGCTATGGGTACCCTGATGTTTATGGTCGAGGGAAATGTAAAGGGGACACCGTTCACCGATATCCCCACCAGCATCTATTGGGCTGTTGTTACCATGACAACTGTCGGGTATGGCGACATTGCCCCCGTAACTACCATCGGACGTATGCTTAGCGCCGTTGTGATGTTAATGGGTTATACCATATTGGCTGTGCCCACAGGTATTGTCAGCGCCCAACTTGTCCATGATCATGGCAAGATGACGCGACCTAAACAGAAGTGTAAGGAATGCGGTTCTCCTTTGCCCGATCATGCCCACTTCTGTCCCCATTGCGGCACAGAAGTTAAGGAAGAAAGTTAAACCTCAAAGTCCAGACAGGTACGCTGAACCGTATAGGGTCGTACCTTAGTGTCTGCCACAGCTACGTGAGCAGGATGTGTGGCGTATGCCTTCAATGCCTCGGCGCTTTCCAATGTGGAGTCAAGCATTACATCGCAGTTGCTGGATGCCAGTCGGCCGCTGATGTTTACTACTACGTCCAGCAGGCCGGGAACTTTTCCCTTCAGTCCTTCCAGACCTTCTTTAATACCTTTCTTAACTTGTGTCTTCTCTTCTTCAGAGAGTTCCGGATTCAATGTCCAGAGAATAATGTGCTTTACCATCTTTTTTAATATATAATTTACGATTCATAATCTACTAAGCAACTAAGCTACTAATCTAAATTCGCTAACCGCTAACCTCTAACCTCAAAAGAGAGTGTGCTCAAATAATGGGCACATCCTCTTTTTATCCCCAAAAATGTATTGAGAACTCATGCGAACACGGAGTCCGTAGGGGACGGACGATATTTACCATAGGGATTATTCAGAAATTATTGTTACGGTATTACCTTCCCCCTTGTTCGTGATTTCTTTGGCATTTGGCAGGCGTTTCAGAATGTCGGCTTTCACGCTTTCTGACATTTTACCATTGATGAATAGATTGTCTATGGGAATGCGATAGAACCATTCAGGGATGACGACATCATCGGTGAAATACAGATGCAGTGATTTGATGTGCTCCATACGACCAAGAATCTCTGGCACTTCTTTTACACGAAGCCACAGACCAAGGAAGCCATCATCATTCTTTTTCAAGCCATTTAGCACTTTATCATCCTCTTGCGCTACATTTACCAACCAACCAATCATGGGCGTTAGCGTATTGGTAAGCGTATCTTCCTCTGCTCCGATGAATCCTGCACGGAGCTCCATAGGTATCTCGCTGACAACAGAACCTTGGGTAGGGTCAACGATACGATATTTGAAGCTGACACCCACCATTTCTGAGGGCATGTTTTGGGTGTGTGCTATGCTATCAAGTGTCTGCCCATTTTCATCAGGGAAGAGTTTCAGGAACCATCCATCCAGTTGGGTTGGCTTGTCCATACTGCAAGCACCGCCCTTTAACTTGTCCAATGGCTGTTGCTTTACCATACACTTCCAAAATTGCTGATTGGGCTTCCCTTCTGAGGCGCGAATGAATTCCTGGAGTATCGGTTCCAAATTCCTTGTCCAATTACTCAGACCGTATTTCTCCAGCTTTTTGGCCTTTGAGAGTACGGCTTTCCAGTCTTTAGGGGCTCCCTTTATTGTAATGCTTGGGATACCGCATGAAATGCTCATGGCGATGTATTCGAAGTAAGACTTTACACTCTCCATCAACGTAATCTGAGAGGCAACACGCTCCACAGGTCCTGTTGTTGTAAAATCAGCTGTAACGGTCTTGGCTATATCGCCTTTGGTGTATTGGTCTATTTGCGAGGCGAAGCCGTTTATCAGCTTTGGCCAGTCTGCGTTTTCAGAGAAAAGGGCTTCTTCAGACTCAACAACCAAATCCATCTTACCTGTATGATCCACAAGTTTAGGTCGCAATTCCTCAGCATGGGCGTTCACATAGCGGGCAAAGCCTTGACTGATTAGCAGCCAGATCATATCTGGCGAGAGAGTGAGGGACTTATGGTTGCCGTAAGCTCTAACGACACACTGGTAGAAGTTGTCCTTGCCCCAGGTTTTCAGATTCTTAAGGTCGGAAAAGCTATTTGTCACAAGGTTATCTATGGGTACATTTTCCTCTCGCAGAATATTTTGCGCCACTTCCTGACCATCAAACAGGTATTTATAACCCTCCTCAACGGGTTGTAATCCTTCGTCCACAGTAAACGTGATGCTACTCTCTGGCTGGGCGTTCATCACCATTGGCAGGCTTAAGATTGCTGCTGCCATCAGCATTTTCAATGTATTTCTCATAATGCACTTATTATTCAAAAAATAAATTCTTTAACTTCTTTAAATCTTTGGTCGGCTTCATACGTATAGTGAGGGGTTTGTCCGTTGGCTCAAGTTCGACAACTTTATAGAAGCCAACGTACGAGAAGCGAATTTCGACGCCTGTGCGTGGAGCCCAAAAGGCGAAATGACCCGTGGAGTCTGCCGTCTCGCTGCCCCAAATCTTATTTCCTTCTTTCACTACGGCAATCATTGTATGGGGAAGCGGCTTGTTGTCTTCATCAAGAACAATACCAGAGATACGGTAACGGCTTGCTTTCAGTTCCTCATGTTGAGCCATATAGTAGTCGCAAAGTGTGTCTGGCGAAGTTGTGATATTTATAACACCATAATTGGCCAAATCCCCAAACTTCTCTGAATATGGACGACGTTCTTCCTCATCCTTCAACACTTTTATTTCTTTTAATAATTGGTGACGTTGTTTGGAGAATTTAATAAAGAAATTCCCAAGGTGACCGATTTCCATATTATTCAATGTTTGTTTAACGCTGTCAGGAAACAGTTCCCCATTGAATAGCAGAAGTGGCTCTCCAACAGGGATACGGTATATGTGTCCCAGGTTTCTCATGACATAACCAGACCCCAAGTTTATCACTTGTGGAGGCAGATCTTTAAAACCAGCGATGGCACCTTCGAGCTTAACATCTTTATGTGCCAAGTGTTGTTTTGTGCTAATTTCTATTACACCGTTTGCACCTTTTTCACCCCATTTTGCAGTTTCTTTGCTGTCTTTTATCACAACGATGCTCTTGATGTCTTCTGGTTTAACACCCAGAAGGGAAGAAAACTGCTCTTCGGTATCGTAGTTCCCAATTTTTACACTATCGGGAATCTCCAGAATCTTGCCGTTCAATACAACTAGAGGCTGTATGCTATCGTCAATAGTTGTCATACCACGCAGTCGCATAGTTACGCCTTTACCCAAATTTGAGGGATTGGGTACAACATCCAATCCTGCGATTTGACCCTGCAAGGCTTGGTCAACAGACTCAAAAGCGAGATTTGCTGAAGCCAACTCTTTGCGTGCCGCCTTCTTAGGTTGTGGCGTATTAACGATGTGAACGATGGGTTCCTCCTTAACTTCTTTTGCTACTGGTTGCTGAACGGGCTGTGGTTCTGTTTGCTGCTCAGCTACAACAGGTGTTTCTGGCTTGGTTTTATCCCCCATATTAATAAGGAAGAAGAGCAGGAGGCAGGCTGCAATGCCCAAGCCACCTATCCATGAATATATAGAGCGTCTGTTAGCCTTTGGCTCCTTGCCAATGACTTCTTGCTCAAAGCGTGCCCACTCTGCATCTACGTCGGGCATGCCTATTCTTTTATCAATATCTTCTGTTTTCATCTTACTTAGCAAATTTAAGGGTTTGTCTGATTTTTGCCAATGAACGCGTGATGTGCTTGTTGACTGCCGACGAGCTGATGCCGAGCACGGAGGCAGTTTCCGCGTAGGTCATCTCGTCCTCGTAATGCAGTTGCAAGACCCTTCGGTCTTGTTCCGTCAGGTTGTCGTTGATTACCTGCTTGAGTTGTTGCAGCAACTCTTCACGCTCCTCATTTAGAGTTTCTTCTGTTTCACGCTGCAGTTCTTCCTCCATCTTACGTTGTAGTTGTCTGGAGCGCAGCATGTGCAGACATTGGTTGCGAGTGGCAGCCAGCAGATAGCCTCTGTTGCTGTCCTCGCTTATCTGGGGTTTGCCTCGCCAAATCTGCGTGAACACCTGATGTACGGCATCCTTGGCATCGTCGGCATTCTCTACCAGCGAGAAGGCCATCCGATACATGTGCGGATAGTTGTCCTTGAACAGGCGTTCAAACTTTTGTCTACTGTAATCCATAATGTCTGTTTGGTCTCTTTCTGTCAATTAGACCATCGAGCGGCAAAACCAAATACCCTTTCTTCTGAAAAAAATGAAAAACATAAGTAAATCGTCGCCAAAGATACGCCAAAACTTTTATATACGCGCTGAACTGCAGTTTCTTTTTTCGCTCTACATTATTTTTTTTAAAGGGATAGGGTAGGGAAGTCCGGCAGGAAAAAGTTGCTTCCTTACGTGATAATTTCCATACCAAACTTTGAAATGTACATTCCAAACTTTGCAACGGCCATCCCAAACTTTGGAATGTACGTTCCAAAGTTTGGAATAGAAAAATCCCTTCGAAAGAAAAACATTACTCTAAGGTTTCAGGTTTCAGGTCAGTTGACGAGTTGTTTGTTCCCGTTTTCGTTTTCGTCATCGTTTTTCAATTTTCAACTCTCAATTCTCCATTTTCAATTTTCAATTCTCAATTCTCCTCCTATCAATTTGGCAGAATCAATATTTTTTGCTACATTTGTCGGCGAAATTAAGGATTCCTGATGACAGAGAACGAAAATATGATGGATGGGATTACCCATCATCTTAATAAAATGTACCAGAACTGGTTCCTGGATTATGCCTCGTATGTAATCCTGGAACGTGCAGTTCCCCATATCGGTGACGGTTTCAAACCCGTTCAACGACGCATCATGCACTCCATGAAACGAATGGACGACGGGCGTTACAACAAGGTGGCCAATATCGTTGGTCACACCATGCAGTTTCATCCCCACGGAGATGCCAGCATCAAGGATGCCTTGGTGCAGTTGGGACAGAAAGACCTGCTGATTGACTGCCAGGGAAACTGGGGTAACATCATCACAGGTGACGATGCGGCTGCAGGTCGTTATATCGAGGCCCGCCTGAGCAAGTTCGCCCTGGATGTGGTATTCAACCCCAAGACTACCGAGTGGAAGCTCTCTTACGACGGCCGTAACAAGGAGCCTATTGCCCTGCCCGTTAAGTTCCCCTTGCTGTTGGCACAGGGAGCCGAGGGTATTGCCGTAGGTCTGAACTGTAAGATTCTGCCCCATAACCTGAACGAGATCTGCGATGCAGCCATCCAGTACCTGCATGACGAGGAATTCCACCTGTACCCCGACTTCCCCACAGGCGGCAGCATAGATGTGTCGCGTTACAACGACGGACAGCGAGGCGGCGTGGTACGCGTTCGTGCCAAGATAGAGAAGCGCGACAACAAGACATTGGCCATCACGGAGATTCCTTACGGAAAGACGACAGGAACGGCCAGTAAGCCCAGTACCTTCATAGAGAGTATCCTGAAAGCCAACGAGAAAGGCAAGATAAAGATACGTAATGTAGAGGACCTGACAGCTGACAAGGCAGAGATTCTGATTCACCTGACTCCTGGAGCCAGCAGCGACAAGACCATAGATGCCCTCTATGCCTGTACCGACTGCGAGATCAGCATCTCGCCCAACTGTTGTGTGATAGACGAGCGCAAGCCTTGTTTCCTTTCAATCAGCGATGTGCTGCGCAGGAATGTAGATACGACGCTGAACCTGCTGAAGCAGGAACGACTCATCCGCAGGGGCGAGCTGATGGAGGCCCTTCATTTTGCCACATTGGAACAGATCTTCATCGAGGAACGCATCTATAAGGATAAGCAATTCGAGAATGCCAAGACGATGGATGCTGCCTGCGAATGGATTGACGAGCGTCTGACTCCCTGGTACCCCAAGATGGTGCGCGAGGTGACGAAGGACGATATCCTCCGACTGATGGAAATCAAGATGGCCCGCATCCTGAAGTTCAACAAGGATAAGGCCGAGGAGAACATCGCCCGTATCAAGGACGAGGTAAAGCAGATAGACAAGGAACTGGCCAATATGGTGGAGGTAACCTGCGACTGGTTCCGGTTCATAAAGGATAAATACGGCAAGGACCATCCGCGCCTGACGGAGATCCGCAACTTCGACAATATCAGCGCTGCCAAGGTGGTAGAGGCCAACGAGAAGCTGTACATCAACCGCGAGGAAGGATTCATAGGAACATCATTGAAGAAAGACGAGTTTGTATGCAACTGCTCGGACATCGACGATGTGATTCTCTTCTACAAAGACGGAACGTACAAGGTGGTACACATTGCGGAGAAACTTTTCGTGGGTGAGACAGAACGCAGCAAGGCCGAGAAGAAGAAGGCCGAGGTGATACATCTGGCTATCTTCCGCAAGAGCGACTCGCGTACTATCTATAATGTGGTATATCGCGACGGCAAGAACGGCATCTGCTACATCAAGCGCTTTAATGTGACCAGTGTGACACGCGACCGCGAGTACGACCTGACACAAGGCAAGCCGGGCAGCAAGGTGCTGTACTTCACCGCCAATCCGAACGGCGAGGCCGAGGTGATAAAGGTCATCCTGAAACCCAATCCCAAACTGAAGCGTGTGTTCTTTGACAAGGACTTCTCGGAACTGGCCATCAAGGGACGCCAGAGTATGGGTAACATGCTCACCAAACTGGATGTCAGCAGAATCACGCTGAAGAGTCATGGCGTAAGTACGCTGGGCGGTCGCAAAGTATGGTACGACCCGGATGTGAAGCGTCTGAACTACGACGAGCAGGGCGATTACTTAGGCGAGTTCAACAGCGGCGACCAGATTCTGGTAATACTGAAGAACGGTGATTTCTACCTGACTAACTTCGACCTGAACAACCACTTCGAGGATAACCTGTTGCGTATCGAGAAGTACAACGCCAACAAGATTTGGACCGTTGCCCTCTTTGATAAGGACCAGAGTGGCTTCCTCTATGTGAAGCGTTTCGGTATGGAGGCTACGACACGTCGTCAGAACTTCCTGGGCGAGAATCCCGATAACCAGATGCTTATCCTTACAGATGTGGCCTTCCCGCGCCTGTTGGTAACGATGGGTGGCAACGACAGCTTCCGCGAACCTATCGAGGTGGATGCCGAGGAGTTTATTTCTGTCAAGAGCTTCAAGGCACGCGGTAAACGTGTGACGACCAATAATGTGGCTAAGGTGGAGGAACTGGAGCCTACCCGTTTCCCTGAGTCTGAACCGGAACCCGCAGAGAGCGAGGCTGATGTTGAAGTGCCGGAGGAGGATGATGTGAAGGACGACTTCGATGGTAAGAGTCAGCAGGATGTGGCAGACGAGATGAACGGACAATTACATTTATTTGATGATTAAAAGGATTCTTCTTCTCACGAACCTGTGCCTCTTTGCCTTGATGGCTGTGGCTCAGGACTATTCCACTCTGGTAAACGGAAAGGAAAGGAAGAGCGAAACGCCTTCTGTGTCCAGACCGCTGCAGGTCTCCACACTCTTTGGTGTCGGTTACAGCAATCAGCTGGACACTTATCTCTCGCCAATGGAGTATTCGGGTTTCCAACTCAGCTTCCTTGTTTCGAGGGAACATATGATGTGTTGGGCCGACGGCAATATATCTTTCCAGAGTTTGGTACAGGGAGCTTTCTCTCGTACCAAGAATCCTGCCCGTACGGCAACGGCATGGGGTGGAAGATTAGCTTACGATGCCGGTTGGCATTATCATTGGAGACTGACTGACAGACTCTCCTTGAAGGCTGGAGGCTTGGTGGGCGCCGATTTGGGTTTCCTCTATCTCTCCCGCAACTCCAACAACCCGGCTCAGGGCCGATTCGGCATAGACATCTCGGCTTCGGCTGGCGGCAATTACAGGTTTGCGATCAGGAAACTGCCTGTTCTGGTCAACTATCAGGCAGACCTGCCCCTTATGGGTTGTATGTTCAGCCCTCAGTTCGGGCAAAGCTATTACGACATCTCGCAAGGGAGCCGCGACCATAACGTCTGTTTCTCTCATCCGGGCAATGCGCTTTGTTTCAGACACTTGCTGACCTTCGACCTGGAGTTCAAGCGAGCCTCCCTTCGATTCGGCTATATGGGAGATATCCGTCAGAGTCATGTCAACAGCATCCGTATGCACGATATCAACCATTCTTTTATGATTGGTTACGTTAGGTATTTAAAGGTTTTAAAGCGTAATGAAAGATAAACTGATACTGCTTCTTGTCCTTGTGCTGGGCCTATGTTCCTGTCAGAAAGGAGAGTCGGATTATGATGATTCGCCTCAGGCTAATCTGAATGCTTTGTGGACCATTATTGACCAGCAGTACTGCTTCCTTGATTATAAGGAGAAGGAGTTGGGTATTTCCTGGGCAGATATGTTCACCAAGTACAGCGCTCGTCTGAATCCCAAGATGTCACGCGTACAGCTCTTTGAGGTGCTGTGCCAGATGATAGGCGAGCTGAAGGACGGGCATGTGAACATCTCCACCAGTATGGATTTGGGAAGAAACTGGTCTTGGAAGGATGACTATCCGCAGAATCTGGACGAAGGGCTGCGCAACGAGTATCTGCAGACCGATTATAACTTGGCTTCCGGCCTGAAGTACCGTATCCTGCCCGACAATATTGCCTACGTAGTGTACGAGAGTTTCCAGGATGCCATAGGCGAAGGGAATCTGGATGATATGTTCCTTTCCTTGCGAATATGCAATGGAATGATTCTGGATATCAGAAGCAATGGGGGAGGCAATCTGGATAACGTAGAGAAGCTGGCCAGTCATTTTACCAACGAGAAGGTGCTGGTAGGTTATCGTTCGCACAAGACGGGAACAGGACATAATGATTTCTCACCCTTAGAGGCTGAATATATTTCGCCTAATAAAGGGGTTCGTTGGCAGAAACCCTGTGTGGTGCTTACCAACCGTTCCTGCTATAGTGCCGCCAATACCTTCGTGCGCGACATGAAGGAGATGCCCTTGGTTACCGTCATGGGCGACTATACCGGCGGCGGCTCCGGACTTCCCTTCAGTAGCGAATTGCCCATAGGGTGGAGCATACGCTTTAGTGCGAGTCCCAGCTTCGATGTACAGAAGCAGCAGATAGAGTTCGGCATAGCTCCGGATATTCTCTGCTCGTTGGATACGGAGAAGGCAAAACAAGGAATCGACTCGATGATAGAAGAGGCACGTAGGTTCCTGGGAGATGAAGAATGAAAAAAGTGAAGAAGATAAATCGAAATTACTCGTCAATAAATTTTATTAACCATATATGAGAAATCTTACTGAACAAGAGATTACCAGTCTTTCACACCAAGGTTGTACGGCAGAAGATTGGTCTGCCATTCAGGTTAGCGACAAATTCTGTCCCCAGTTTATAAGTAATGTGGAGTTTTACGGAACGGTTACGCTGGGTTCATTCGAGAAGGATGTAGAGGTAGCACCAGGTTTTACCAAACATTCAGGTATCCACTATGCCACATTGCGTAATGCAATCATAGGAAATGATTGTCTTATAGAACATGTGGGAATTATTAACACTACATCGGATGCGACGTTTGGCCAGGGGCATGTTATAGCTGTCCTGAATGAGGTGGGCGATGGCAATGTGATGATTTTTGACGGTCTGAATGCTCAGTTGGCAAGCCTTATGGTGAAATACGAGCAGGACAAGGTCTTCACACAGACCATCCGTTCTATTGTGAATAAGAAGATAGAAACTTCTAAACAGCCTTACACTATTATTGGCAATGATGTGCGCATCACACATACTACAGGTATTGTTAACTGTCACATCAGCGACGGCTGTCAGATTGACGGAGCTTTACGCCTTCAAGACTGTACCCTTAAGAGTCTGCCGGATGCTGTTGTCAAGATAGGCATTGGTGTTATCTGCGAGAACTCAGTTATTTATAACGGTTCCTCGGTTCTGAACAACGCCAAGTTGGAGAATTGCTTTGTCGGCGAGGCCTGTGTTATTACCGACGGCTTTACAGCAGAGAGCAGCCTGTTCTTTGCCAACTGCTATATGAGCAACGGTGAGGCTTGTGCCGCTTTCTGCGGTCCTTTCTCCGCCAGTCATCATAAGAGCTCGTTGCTGATTGGCGGAATGTTCAGTTTCTACAATGCTGGTTCGGCTACCAACTTCTCGAACCACGCCTACAAGATGGGCCCTATGCATTGGGGAGTTTTGGACCGAGGAACGAAGACGGCAAGCGGCAGCTATATCCTTATGCCTGCTCACATAGGTACGTTCAGCGTTTGCTTCGGTAAACTGATGCATCACCCTGATACGCGCAAGCTGCCCTTCTCGTATCTTATAGCTTATGGCGACGAAATGTATCTGGTTCCAGGCCGTAACCTTACTACAGTAGGATTGTACCGTGATATCCGGAAGTGGCCCAAGCGCGATAAGCGTCCCGATGAAGCACGAAACTCTATCGTCAATTTCGACTGGCTCTCGCCCTTCTCTGTAGGAGGTATCATGGTAGCAAAGAGAACGCTGGAGGGATTACGCGAGATCTCTGGTGATGTAGCTACATACAACTTCCATGATTACGTCATCAAGAATTCTTCCTTGAAGAAAGGTATCAAATACTACGACATAGCCTTGCGCATCTACATGGGTGCTGTTATGAAGCGTCACATTCTGGAGGTTCCCCGTTCGAGTGTGGGAACAGGTAAGTGGAGCGACCTTAGCGGTTTGCTGATTCCTGTCAGCGAGGAACAGCGTATCGTTGATGCCATCAAGAACGGCGAGTTGAATACCGTAGCTGCTATTCGTGAGGAATTCATCAAGGCCAACAGGAACTACTCGGAATATCGTTGGGCTTGGAGTTATCGCCTGATCCGTGAATACTACGGCATAGAAGGGGAGATAACTCCCGAGATAGCAGAACGTGTGATGGAAGACTATATCACGGCCCGCAGAGCCTGGATTGCCGAGATACGTAAAGATGCAGTCAAGGAATTCGAACTGGGCGACATTGATGAAAGCGTCCTGAACGACTTCCTTGAAGTCTTAGATAAAGAGGTGGAGTACGAGCGTCTTATGAAGTACGAGATGTAGGTGTCTCTTCCTTAACGCTTTCTGAGGCTGTTGCTGGTAGCATCGTAATTAGGTACTTCATACTTGCCGTTAGTATGGAGTGTTGCGATATACTTGTTCAGCAACGGCATCAGTTCAGCCTCTGAGACATTGCCCGTAATGACGAAGGTGAAATCACCTACATTACTGAAGCGCTGAGCAGCCAGTTGCATGACCAGGTCGTAGTTGACAACATCCAAATCTTCACGACTTAATCCGTGAGAGGCTTTATTACCTTTACTGTCGATTTCGGCACGCAGGCTGTCGCGCCATAAAGCAAAGGCATTCAAATCGCTACGTAAAGAGGAGAAGTAGAGGTTGTTCAGTCGGAACATTGTCTCCAGCCCGTTTGTTGAGGAATGAGAGGTGATATATTCTTCGTAACGCCCCACATGCGGAGTTACGCTGACTTCGTTTTCCTTCATGGTCTTCTGCAGTTCCTGCTGACTGTATCCTGCTACTCCACTAAAGGCCAGGCACTCATTAACGACCTTCAGGTTGGCAGGTGTCACATCTGTGTAGAGAGATGTTCCGCCATTACTCAGGGCATACATAGTAATGCCATTGTCACAGTCGTTAGTCTGGTGGAAGTGAACACTTACTCCATTAGAAAGAGTGAACTGCTTAACTTTAGTCTCGTTCTGAGCGGCTATTGTGGTTAAACCTGAGGTTAACATCACTGCCAGGCAAATCATAATCTTTTTCATTGTGTAGAATATTTAATTGTTTAACTTCTTTCTACACGTATGTCGCAAGAAGTTACAAAAAACTACACAATTTCTGATTTTTTTTCAGGTTCAATAACCAATAACCCTTAATCATCCCTATCCCCCGATCTTGGGTTTCAGTTCGTCGGGCGAATCCTTCGTGTACATATTAACTTTGGGGGCTTCACGCTCAAAGAGATGGCGGATGATATCTACCTCAACCTTAACGGAAGGATTGAAATCCTTGCTGGTCATATAATGTTTAACGGCATAACGCAACTGACGGGCAACAGGCTGTTGGGTTTTGGCTATAAGCTGTTGGCTGATGGGAAGCGTGGTCATCAACAGGCGGCCATTCAGTACTCTTACCTCTAACAGCATACCCAGTTTACGGGATACATGCCATGTGTCTATGGGTTGTACAATGGGTTGGAAGTCTGTCGGGAATTCATGTAGGTTCATAACCTGAGTACGGTTAACCAGTTCCCACCAGTTCAGGTTCTGCCAGTCGTCGGTGGGGAAGTCTCGGAATACCGGATGTTTGCTTTGGATATAAGCACCAGTCGTGTGGGGCGGTCGCATCTTAAACCAGGAAGTATTCCAGAAGACAGGCAGGTAAGTATGGCGTACATCATTACCATAACGGATCTTACCGCCTGCTGTCAACAATACATCTCCACCTTGCTCCAATACTTTTATGGCTCTATCGTCCAAAGAATCGGTCTCGATAAAGTTGAGCGTTGAGAGTTGGGCGTTGAGAGGATTTTCGTCAATCGTCTTTGGGTAAACCCAGAAATCCCAATGGTTCTTGATATTGTCTGCCAGCTGAACAGTCAGGGTCAGCTTGGTCGGCCTCTCAAACTGCGAAAGCGATAGGGTTATCGTACCAAGTGAGGTATTCTTGCCAACGGGAATGGTTGTCACGGGCAAGGTGCCTGTAATATTGCCGATGCGCCAGGTAGCTCTTGCATGCTGAATTGCTCCTGCGGAAGCATTGTAAACCTCAATAGGAACCTGTAATGTCTCATTGTTTGTATAGACGAACTTGGGGAACTTGGCCAAGGGTACTATCGGAGAACAGAACTCCGTCCAGTCTTCCTTTGTGCAATAGCCTTTCTCGCGCCAATGTACATTCAGTGGTCCCACAAGTGCTGTACCTTGTCCGCTATAGTCGTTCAGTCCTAACAACTGGAAACCTGCATAGTCTTTAGTGCGAAGGTTGCGTTCTATCTCATATTTATATGCCAGGACCTGCAGATGTCCACTAGCCATCAGGAACTTCTCAGCTTGTGAAGCCATGCCGTTGTCGCGAAGTAAGTCTTTGAAAATCTCGAAGTTACGTGCTTTATACACGCCTGTATATTGCGAAATCTCTTTGAAGTCCGGGAAGGCACACCATTGGCCATGCTCGTGGGCAATGATAGGTTCGTTATTGGGTTCTTTAGCTTTATAGTTCCTTGGGTAGAGAATCTGGTCGTAGTAATCGTCATCGCTATGTGGTGCCACCTTGTCCCAATCCAGTCCTCGGGCACCGGCCTTGACATGGTAGTCAGAACCTTCGTCCCATGCCCAGCCGCCGCCAACAGAGGCTCCGCAGTAGAGTCGGGTTGGGTCGTATGCTTTCATGGCTTTTACCCAGTCACGGCAGTAGGGGACCCAATCACCGGCAGGCTCGTTTCCTGCTGCCATCATACAGAACGAGGGATGATGACCGTATGTATCAATCATGCGACGTCCTTCGTCCAGCAGATACTGGTCGATAGGCATTCCGCGTCGCAGCTTTATACCATGATTCGGCCAGGACGGTCCTTCCGGCTGCAGGTAAATTCCCAAGCGGTCGGCAACACTGAAAGCGGCTTCCGGAGGACAATAAGAATGGAAACGGATCAGGTTGATACCATATTCCTTGCATTTGGCTAAGACACGTTCCCAACTGGCTTCATCTGTTGGAGGATATCCTGTTTCCGGGAAACAGCAATTCCCTACGGTACCACGCATAAACAGAGGACGGTTGTTGATGTACAGTTGCCTTCCGTCAACACGTATTTCTCGCAAGCCGAAGGTGATGCTAACAGGCATGCCTTGATAAACGACGGTACGTGTGTAGAGTTGGGGGTGGAATTCGTCCCAACGCAAAGTATCGGTGCCTAATGCGAGATGATAGGTGGAATCGTTGACTACGATGTCTATGGTGTGGTCTTCCCAATGTGGAATCACACGTTTCCGCCAGATAATCGGACCTGCCTGTAATTCTATCTTACCAATAATACCATTCCAGTTGCCTTGTGTCTGGTCGGTTACCGAATGAGAGTCCTGACCCACACTTACATTCTCTATTCCGTTATATACCTCAATGCTCAGTTTGTTTTTGCTCCCATACAATATATAAGGTGTAAGGTCGAACTGATGAGGTGTTGATAGTGACATTTGGTGTCCTACCTTGTGCCCGTTAAGTGTTACTGTCGTTTCGATATGGGGACGTTCCAGATAAAGGGTCACCTGACGCCCTTTCCATTGTTTAGGAACACTAACTGCGCGTTCGTACCATGCGTGTCCGACATAATGACGTTCGGGGGTCAGGAAAAAGGGAAATTTCATTTGACCCTCGATACGGTATTTTTCCATGTAAGGGTTGAAGTAGTAGCTGGAATCGTATAGCGATCCGGTCCATTTTGTCTGGGTGTTCACAGGGTCGCCTTTACCGTTGGTCAGCATGGAGCCAGGCAGTATAACGGTACTTTTCTCTTTTTCGGAACGGAACTGCCATTTACCGCTCAGGTCTATAGTTTGGCAATGGCCTTCAAGGATGCTGAATGCTACCATCACCAAGGTGAAAATTCGGTGTTTCATGATTTTTTAGCTTATTTTGAGCCAAAAGTACAAAAAATAAAACTTTTCCATTCCTTTTTTCGGTAAAAAGAATAAGAAAAGAAGCTTATTTTCCTGCCCGGTATTCTTGCGGAGTCTGTCCCGAATGACTTTTAAAGTAATGAGCAAAAGCTGTTTGGTCGGCAAATCCTAACCGGTCACTGATTTGTTGGATGGTCATTTTGAGGTGGTGGCGCAACAAGTGCTTGGCTTGTACGATAACATATATTGCAATCCATTCTACAGCACTATACCCCGTTGCCTTACGGACAAGTGTTCCAAAGTATTTGGGGGAGAGACAAAGTTGCTCAGCATAAAATTTTACTTCTCGGTTCTTGTTGTAGTTTTCTGCAATTAAAGCATGAAAACGAAGCAACAGTTGCTGAACACCACTATTGTCATCAACAAGCACATTGTTTTCTTTCATATAGATTTCCGTCAGATGAGCCATAAAATCCACTTGTGTAGCAAGAAGTTCTTCGCGTTCGGGTTTTTCAAGTGAATTGATGACTTTTATCAGTTGGAAACATGCATTTATTCCTTTATACTGATGTTCGTTAAGATGAAACGTATGGTTAAAGTGGTATTCAAACCTGAAGTGGTCAGGGAACGTCTTACGTAACAGTTCCAGGAACTGGGGCGACATAACAATCAATGTTGACAGATAGTCTTTCGTTGATTTAGCCGCTTTAATCACATGGTTGGGATATATAAGGGAAAAGTCATGTTCGCCGATGGTAAATGGCTTAAAATCATACTCCATGTGTATGCAGCCACGGTGATTTAAGACAATTATAAAAAACGGGGATAATACCAGTTCATCATAAATTGGCATTCCTGTATTATTCTCTATGACAACCAGTCCCTTCTCTTGTATTTCTTCAGGTGACTTTACGAGAAAATGCTCTTCATCACTCATTTTTTTTCATAATATTTTCGCAAAATTACATAAAACTTTGTTAAGAACAACCAATTTCCGACCTTTCTTCAAACATTCCAAACCTTATCGCTATAAAGGTGCAGGGTATTCCTAATATCTTTGCATCCGAAACGTAATGAAAGCAACCGATAATTGAAAGAATGGTATTAAATTGCACACCATTGTTCTGTCATCCTGCTGTGATAGTAGCGTGACCAGTATACACTTTCATGATTGTTAGGTAGATGAATTAGTTACTACCTTCTTAAATGAGTAATTTTGAAAAGGACCAACCGTGAGGTCAGTCCTTTTTTTGTGGCTTCCTGTCCGAATGGACGAGCGAAGCGATAACTTCTCTAACACCGACAACTTCAGAAATATTATCTCACAGTGGCAGTGACATAGCTCTTGCCAGCTGAGAATTTCTGGTCCTTGTCGTAATGAGGTCCATATTTCCCCTCCGGCATATTTAACCTGTTCGCCACACACGAGTCAGGAGTACCTCATGGTTACCTCATGGTTACCTCATGATTACCTCATGGTTAAAAAACTTCCAAAATGGTAGGCTTTCCTGCTGGGTAGTGCTTAAAAAACATCGGGCTTATCACAGAAATTAACTGTCACCTGGGCGACGAAAATTTAAAACTCAATATTTCTCAATAAAATCTGTTACCAAGCGGAAAACTGGTTCGTAGCTGTCGAACTTTACGGTTTTGTAAGTGTCAAAAATGGTGTGATAATATTGAAAAGCATCGCCCTTCTCGTTTTCCAGGAAGATACAAGGTACGTGACGGGTAGCGAATGGGTAATGGTCGCTATTGGCGGCCAAATCGCCACGATGGAGAGAGGTGAAGTGCTTCTTTTCGGTGTTTATTTGATTAAATAGCTGATAGCCGCGCATACCCTCGTCGCTTACCTCGCAATACTGTACAGGATTATTGTCGCCAATCATATCTATATTAAATAGATATTTTATCTGCGAAAGAGGCACGATAGGATGCTCGGCAAACCATGTGGAGCCGCGCAGGTTGGCATCCTCGCCCGAGAATGAAAGGAAATACATATCATACTGAGGTTTATGTTTGGCGTAGTAGGCTGCCAAGGTAACGATGCAGGCTGTACCTGAAGCATTATCGTTGGCTCCTGCATAGTAGATTTTCTTGCCTAAGTTTCCCAGATGATCGTAGTGTGCAGTAAAGACATAACAACTATCGTGTCGTTGTCCCTCTATTTTGGCAATGACATTGAAGCACTCGTAATCCTTCAGGAACTTACTGTCGACATCCAGTTTCACACGCTGCACACCCTTGATAGCCTCGGGTGTCACCCAGATGATGGGTTTATCGACTACGCGATGTCCGTAAGCCTTAAAGAACTTAATGGGTGCGGGCCATGTGTAGATGAGTCCGGCATTGTTGCACTCGCCTGCTTTTTGCAGCCTCTGGAAATCCTTGCTGTGACGGTATGTGAACCAGAACTCGCATGCCACCAGGCAGTTGGCATATTCGGGTTTGGCAAGGTCGGCAAACATACGGTCGGCATCGTAGTTGAGCGTATCCACGTGGTAAACGGGAAATTCGCCATGCACACCAGGTGAATATTCTCGCATTGAGAAGTCCACTCCGGGAGTGAGTGCTTTCCAGGTTTTTCCCTCTTTCACGGGCGAGGGGTTAGGGGTGAGGGCATCCATCTTCATCCTCCTGCTGAATGTGTTAATATCCAGTTTGAAAGGTTGCAAGATTACTTCGTCTACGCCACTCTTTTCGTACTCCTTTTTCAGGAATAATCCCGCTTTGTTGGCACCACCCTTGGCATAGCCTCGTCCCTGATACTTGGCAGAACTCAATTCCTTAATCACTCTCTTGTAATGCGGCAGATCCTGCGCATTCACCTGCATGGCTCCTAAAGCCAGCAAAAGAATAAGTAGTTTTTTCATAAATAATTATTCTTCATTTCCTTCGGTTCCACATGTACTGCTATATGTGTTTTTTCTCCATAGTGACTACGGAGGAGTTCCTCTACCTTAGAGGCTTTATCGTGTGCTTCGCAAAGGGTAATGTTGCCATCCATGAGGATGTGGAGTTCAATGGCATAGTGGTCGCCAATACGACGGGTACGCAGGTCGTGTGGTTCTGCCACACCCTCTACGGAAGCGGCCAGTTGTAGAATTTCGTTCTCCACTTCATCAGGCAAAGAATGTTCCATCAGGTCACCTATGCCATCGCGTAGTAAAAATACGGCTACCTTTATGATAAACAAACCCACAACGACCGAGGCTATCGGATCTAACACGGTCCACCTTTGCCCCAAGAAGATGGCTCCACCAATACCAATAGCTGTCCCGACGGAAGAAAGTGCATCGCTCCTGTGATGCCATGCATTAGCCTCCATTGCCTGTGATTTCAGTTTCCGCGCATATACCATTGAATACTGGTAAGCAATCTCTTTTAAGACTATTGATAACAAAGCTGCCCACAAGGCCAGCAATCCTGGAGCCTGCAACTGTGCTCCACCGGCCCAGGCTGCAATCTTAGCAGCACCTCCATAAACAATACCAATGGCAACAGCCAGCAAGGCAATTCCAATGATGGTCATAGCCAAAGTCTCGAACTTGCCGTGGCCATAATCGTGCGACTTATCCTTTGGCATTCCGCTGATATATATAAAGGCAATGACAATGATGTCTGTTGCAAAATCGCTGAGCGAATGGGTGGCATCTGCCACCATGGCAGCACTATGCCCCATGATTCCTGCTGCATATTTGAAGATTAGCAACAATACATTTACCAAGCCTCCTGCCAGCGTTACTTTGTATATTTGACGGTTCCTTTCCATAGGAAAAATGTAAATTTGCCAACAAAATTACCACTTTATTCTAACAATCAACAAAAAAATGCAAAAAAAGTGCTAAATTTGCGACCGAAAAAAGAACTAATCAATAAACCATCTAAAGAAACGATACTATTATGAAACAACGAATTCTCAGCTGCTTACTGGCAGCCCTCTTGAGTCTCTCTGCTATGGCAGAGGTAAAATACGTGTTCTACTTCATTGGTGACGGTATGGGCGTCAATCAGATCAATGTAACCGAAACTTATCAGGCTGCGCTGAAAGGTAAGATCGGATTTGAGCCTCTGTTGATGTCGAGTCTGCCTGTTGTAGGCATGGTGAACACTTATTCAGCCACCAATGGTGTAACAGACTCCGCAGCAGGCGGTACAGCATTGGCAACAGGTAAGAAGACCAAGAATGGTGCCATCGGGGTGCTGAAGGATCTGGAGACTCCTGTTACCAGCATTGCGCAATGGGCAAAGAATTCCGGCAAGGCTGTCGGCGTGGCAACCAGTGTGGCTGTTACACATGCGACACCCGCTTCTTTCTTCGGTCATCAGCGTGACCGTAACATGTACTGGGAGTTAGGTAAGGACCTGTGCAAGAGCGGTTTTGACTTCTTCGGAGGTGCTGATTTCCATCGTCCCTATACGAAGGAAGGAGAGCCCTCGCTGCATGAGCAGGCTAAGGCTGCCGGCTACACTATTGTTAAAGGTTACAAGGAGTATATGAAGAAGGGTCGCCAGGCCGAGAAGCTTTTGCTTTTCCAGAGCGACAAGGCAAACGAGAAATTGGGTAGCGACCAGATTCCATACGCACTGGATCAGACAAAGGATGACCTGACACTGGAGCAGATTACACGTGCAGGAATAAACTTCCTGATGTCAAAGAACACAGACGGTTTCTTCTTTGAAGTAGAAGGCGGTATGATTGACTGGGCTTGCCATAGCAACGACATCGGCACCTGCATTAACGAGGTGATAGACTTTGACAAGGCCATTAAGGTTGCTTACGAATTCTACGAGCAGCACCCAGACGAGACCATTATCGTTATCAGTGCCGACCATGAGACAGGCGGACTGGTAATGGGTGTAGGTCCTTATGAAATTCATACCGACCTCTTAAAGTACCAGCGTAAGAGCATCAATGAATTGAAGTGGATCTTGAGAGAACAGTACAAGAAAGCTCCCAAGAAGTTTACATGGGATGCTGTTGGGAAGGTTCTGAAAGAGGAGATGGGCTTCGGTGCAGGCATCGAGTTGAACGATAAGCAGAAGGACCGTCTGGAGAACCGTTGGAAAGATATTGAGAAAGCTATAAAAGAAGATAAGAAAGTGAACGACCGCATAGGCGACTTGTGCGAGACTACTAAGCATATACTCAGCGAGGTGGCTATGATTAGCTGGGCTAGCGGCGGACACTCGAACGGCTATGTACCCATTTATGCTATCGGCCCCGGTACAGAGATTTTCCAGGGCAGAATAGACAATATCGAGATAGCTCCGGGTATGGCCAAGATTGCCGGCTATAAGGTAGAATAAATATATATGCAGAATATTAGGAACATAGCAATCATTGCCCACGTAGACCACGGAAAGACTACGTTGGTAGATAAGATGTTGCTGGCTGGTAACCTCTTCCGCGAGAACCAGCAGACGGGTGAATTGATGTTGGATAACAACGAGTTGGAACGTGAGCGCGGAATCACCATCCTCTCGAAGAACGTTAGCATTAACTACAAGAACACTAAGATTAATATCATCGACACTCCGGGGCACAGCGATTTTGGCGGTGAAGTGGAGCGTGTGTTGAATATGGCCGACGGCTGCCTTCTTTTAGTGGACGCCTTTGAGGGGCCTATGCCACAGACGCGCTTTGTGTTGCAGAAAGCTTTGCAGATTGGTTTGAAGCCTGTGGTTGTCATCAATAAGGTAGATAAACCAAATTGCCGCCCTGAGGAGGTATGCGAGATGGTATTTGACCTGATGTGTGACCTGGATGCAACAGAGGACCAGTTGGATTTCCCGGTTATCTATGGTTCGGCCAAAAACGGATGGATGGGCGAGGACTGGAACAAGCCTACAGATGACATTACCTATCTGCTGGACAGTATTCTGGAGTACATTCCCGCTCCCGAAGTGCTGGAGGGCACACCACAGATGCTTATCACCAGCCTGGACTATAGCAATTACACAGGCCGTATAGCTGTGGGACGTGTTCATCGTGGTACCTTGAAGGAGGGCATGAACATTACCATTGTCCACCGTGACGGGAGCAAGGAGAAGACAAAAATCAAAGAACTGCATACTTTCACGGGTATGGGCCGTCAGAAAACTGCTGAGGTGTCCAGTGGTGACATCTGCGCCATCGTCGGCTTGGAGAACTTTGAGATTGGAGATACAATTTGTGACTTTGAGAACCCCGAACCCTTACCTCCTATCAGCATTGACGAGCCTACCATGAGTATGCTCTTTACCATTAACGATTCGCCTTTCTTTGGCAAAGAAGGTAAATATTGTACGAGCCGTCATATCGGCGAACGTCTGGCCAAAGAGTTGGAGAAGAACTTGGCCCTTCGTGTGGAAATACCTGAGGGCTACACCGACAGGTGGATTGTCTCTGGTCGTGGTGTGTTGCACTTGAGCGTGCTGATTGAAACCATGCGTCGTGAGGGCTATGAACTTCAGGTAGGTCAGCCTCAGGTTATCTATAAGGAGATTGATGGTGTAAAGTGTGAGCCTATTGAGGAGATGACTATCAACGTACCCGAGGAGTTTGCCAGCAAGATGATTGATATGGTTACCCGACGTAAGGGTGAGATGACAAGTATGGAGAGCCAGGGAGAGCGCGTGAACATAGAGTTCAATATTCCCAGCCGTGGTATTATCGGTCTGCGTACTAATATGCTGACAGCCAGTCAGGGCGAAGCCATCATTGCCCACCGCTTCAAGGAGTACCAGCCTTTCAAGGGTGAAATAACCCGTCGTGTGAATGGCTCGCTTATTGCTCTGGAGAGTGGCAATGCTTATGCTTATGCCATAGACCATCTGCAAGACAGAGGCCGGTTCTTTATTGAGCCGCAGGATCAGGTATATGCCGGTCAGGTAGTCGGCGAGCACGTTCATGACAATGATATTGTGATAAACGTTTGTAAAGCAAAGCAATTGACCAACGTTCGTGCCAGCGGAACAGACGAGAAGGCGCATATTATTCCTGCCACCATCTTCTCCCTGGAGGAGGCCTTGGAGTACATTAAGGAAGACGAATACGTAGAGGTTACTCCCAAGAGTATGCGAATGCGTAAGGTAATCTTAGACCATCTGGAAAGGAAAAGGGCAAATAAATAATTGAGGAATTAAAACTTTGGATATGGAACATACAATACCTATATGGATGCTGATACCTTTCGTCTGTCAGCTTCTTTGCATTGCAGTTTTCCCACTTACCAAACTGGAACATTGGTGGGAAAGTAACACCCATAAACTGATGATTTCGTTTCTGCTTGGAGTTCCAGTTGCATATTGGCTATGCACCCATGGCATGACGCATGAGTTGGAACATCAGATGGTATATGACTACGTTCCCTTCATCTTGCTGCTGATGGCATTGTTTGTCACCACCGGAGGCATATGCATAAGGGGTGACCTAAGGGCCACTCCGTTGATAAACTGTACCATCCTTTCCGTAGGATATCTTTTGGCATCTTTTATGGGAACAACCGGTGCTGCCATGTTGCTTATCCGCTTGCTTCTGCAAACCAATAGCCAACGTAAATATACTGCGCACACGGTGCTTTTCTTTATAGCTATGGTAGCCAACTGCGGTGGTATTCTTACACCGTTAGGCGACCCGCCATTGTTCTTGCTCTTCCAGAAAGGAACGCCCTTTGGATGGTTTATGGGGCTGGCTCCTGAATGGCTCGTAACAGGTATGTTAATGCTATTGGTTTACTACGTGATGGATACCATCTACTACAAGCGAGAATCAATGGAGAGAATCCAGGCAGATATAGAGGCAACTGAGAAAATAACTGTCACAGGACTTATTAACCTGGTTTGGTTGGCTGCTGTAATCCTGAGTACTATGTTCATCAACAGCACTTATTTCCCAGCTATGGGTGAATACGATGCCCCCTTCTATCTGAAGCTGCTCAGAGAATGGGCTTTCATACTGATTATTATTCTTTCTGTCCTTACAACGAAGAAGAAGGTTCGTACCGACAACAACTTTTCATGGGCTCCCATTCTGGAAGTGGCTTGTGTATTCTGCGGCATTTTTGCCACTATGACTCCGGCATTGATGTTCCTGCAGCTTCATCCCACACCCATTACAGAACCCTGGCAGTTTATGTATTGTACAGGTTCGCTGTCGGCATTCCTGGATAATGCGCCCACTGCTATGGTGTTTCATGCCACTGCCACAACGTTATCTGAACCGGGGACAGCCAACCTTGTAGCTGGCGTCTCGGAGCCGTTGTTACGTGCTATTTCAATAGGTGCTGTGTTCTTTGGTTCTATGACGTATATCGGCAACGGACCTAACTTCATGGTCAAAAGTATTGCTGAACAGAATGGATTCCGAATGCCCAGTTTCTTTGCCTATATGTTTAAGTTCTCTCTGATTATATGTCTGCCCATCTTTATTTTGGTTCAATTGTTATTCCTGTAGTAGAATGAATGTTATTGATATCATAAATAATCGGCAAGGAACGGCTTTTTCTTTTGAGGTTCTTCCTCCATTAAAAGGAACGGGCACCCAGAATCTTTTTAGTACGATAGAGCAGTTGCTGGAGTTTGAACCCCGATATGTGAATATTACTACACATCGTAGCGAGTATGTGTATCACGAGGTCGGGAATGGTCTGGTACAACGTCAGCGTATCCGCCGCCGTCCTGGCACTATTGCCATAGCTGCATCTATCCAGCAGAAATTCGGATTACATGTGGTGCCCCATATTGTGTGTAGTGGCAACAATAGAGAGGATTTAGAATACATGCTGCTCGACCTTCAGTTTCTGGGCGTAAACGACTTGCTGGTACTTCGTGGCGACAAAGCCAAGGAGGATGCCAGTTTCCAGCCAACAGGCGATGGGCCTGCTCATGCCACGGAACTAATAGAGCAGATTAACAAGTTTAATGGTGGACATTTTTGGGATGAATCTGTCATCAAGGTTCCGGGAATCCCTTTCCAGTATGGAGTGGCATGCTACCCCGAGAAACACGAGGAGGCCGCCAATTTAGAGGCAGACCTTCTGGTACTGAAAAAGAAGGCCGACATGGGTGCCCAGTATGCCGTAACTCAACTTTTCTTTGATAATAAGAAATACTTCCGTTTTGTAGAAATGGCACGAGAGGCTGGCATCAGCATACCCATCATTCCCGGAATTAAGCCATTGACTAAACAAAGTCAACTTACTGTCATTCCTAAGACCTTTCATTGTGACCTCCCTTCTGATCTTTATGCAGAGGCTCTTAAGTGCAAAACAGACGAAGAGACAAAGCAGGTTGGCATCGAATGGTGTGTGAACCAGTGCAAGGAGTTGATGCAGAATGGAGCTCCCAGTCTGCATTTCTACACGGTAAGTGCAGTGGACAGCATTGCTCAGATAGCAAAACGGATTTATTAAGAGAGTAGAATGGCATACGGATTCCAACAGGTGATAGCTCAGCAAGGTGTGAAAGCGCATCTCTTACAAATGGTGAAAGAGAATCAGCTGCCCCATGCCCTTATGTTCTGCGGTCCTCAGGGAGCCGGGAAACTTCCTTTAGCCTTGGCTTTTGCCCGCTACCTGCTTTGTACCGAACCTGTCGACCAGGATTCCTGTGGGAAGTGTGCCGGATGCCGTATGCTGGACAATTGGTCACACCCCGATTTGCATTTTTCTTTCCCGGTTTATAAGGGAAAGTCTTCTGACCATCCTGTATCCGACAATTTCATCGAGGCTTGGCGTCATCAGCTACTTGATAATCCGTATTTCGATACGGAAATGTGGTTGGCTGACATAAAGGCAGAGAATCAGCAGATTACCTTTTACGTGCAGGAAAGTGACGCATTGCAAAGAAAACTGGCATTAAAATCAAGTCAGGGTGGTCGAAAGATAGTCTTGATTTGGTTGCCGGAGAAAATGAGCCAGGAAGTTGCCAACAAACTGTTGAAACTGATAGAGGAACCTCCTTTGCATACCTATTTCCTTTTGGTAAGTAATGATCCCGAAATGGTGTTAGGTACTATACAGAGCCGTGTGCAGCGTATAAATGTTCCTTCTCTTTCAGAAGAGGAAATAGCTGGCGCTCTGATTTCGTTGCATGCTGTTCCAGAGGCGTTAGCCCGTAACATTGCTCATATTTCATGTGGTAATTATACCGAGGCTTTGAAACGCTTGGATGCAGGGAACGAGCAACAACAGTTCTTTGAACTTTTCATTCAGCTGATGAGAAGCTGCTACATGAGAAACCTGAAAGAGTTACAGGCTTGGACGCAGACGGTAAAGGAATTGGGCCGTGAGTGCCAGAAACGTATGCTTGAGTACTTCCAGCGTATGCTGCGCGAGAATTTCATGTATAACTTCCACAAAGAGGAAATAAGCTATATGACAAAAGAAGAGGAGCAGTTTAGCCAAAGATTTGCTCCCTTTATAAATGAGACAAATGTAATAGGGATTATGGACGAGCTCTCTGATGCACAACGTGATATTGAACAGAACGTAAATGCACAAATGGTATTCTTTGATTTCGCCCTTAAAATGATAATACTGTTAAAGAAATAATGGAGTATAATTATAAATGTGGATGCAGGGGACGTGGTCTCTGTGCCAAAGGCAGTAATACAGGTCACTATGGTCAGTTGAACTCTTTCAACTATCTGGCTGACATTCCTGATAATCAGGATGTAACTGATTTAGTTGAAGTCCAGTTCAAGAATACGCGTAAGGGATATTTCCACAATGTCAACAATCTGCCTTTACAGAATGGCGACTTAGTCGCTGTGGAGGCAACCGCCGGACATGATATAGGAACGGTTACGCTGACCGGCAAGTTGGTGGCTTTGCAGATAAAGAAGGCCAATCTGAAAAGTAACGAGGAGATAAGGCGAATCTATCGTGTTGCCAGACCTAACGACTTGGAACGGTACGAGGCAGCTAAGGCGCGTGAGCATGAAACCATGATTAAGAGCCGACAGATTGCCAAGGACTTGGGCTTAGAGATGAAAATCGGCGATGTGGAATATCAGGGAGACGGTAACAAGGCTATTTTTTATTACATAGCTGACGGACGTGTGGATTTCAGACAGCTAATTAAGGTACTGGCCGAGGAATTTCGGGTTCGAATAGAAATGAAACAGATTGGAGCCCGTCAGGAAGCAGGACGCATAGGTGGGTTCGGACCTTGTGGTCGTGAACTTTGCTGTGCCACATGGATGAAAAACTTTATAAGTGTTGGCACTGGGGCTGCCCGTTTCCAATACCTAAGCCTGAATCCGCAAAAGTTAGCTGGTCAGTGTGCCAAATTGAAGTGCTGCATGAATTACGAGGTTGACCAATACATAGAGGCCGGGCAGAAACTTCCGCAGCGTGACGTAACGCTAATCAGCGAGGAAGGAGAACACTACTTCTTTAAGGCTGATGTGCTGAGCGGTATGGTAACCTATTCAACCGATAAACGTTTAGCCGCCAATCTGGTCACCATAACGGCAGAACGTGCCCTTGAAGTTTTTGCAATGAATAAGGAGGGGAAGAAACCTGCCACACTCGAGGAGGGCGGACACAAGGAACCAGAACGACCTGTTGACCTTGCTACTCAGGATGATTTGAATCGCTTTGACAAGAAGAAAAAGAAGAAGAAAAAGAAAAAGCCGCATCATCACACCGATGGCGAAGTAAAAGCACAATCTCCCACAGCAGAGGTAGAGACTCGGAATGAATAGGCCAATATCCCTTTTTCTGCTTTCTATTCTTCTGTTGGTAAGTTGTGACCGAAACACATTGATGCATTCTTACCAACCATTGTCAGAGAATTCCTGGGACAGAACCGATACGTTGCAGTTTAACCTGCCGATTCTGGATATGGACGAAAGTTGCCGTGTGCAGATAGGTCTTAGAGTAACGAATAACTATCCGTATGAAGAACTGGTATTAGAGGTAGAACAGAAATTCCAGAATCCTTATAGCCACAGAGCAGATACCATAAAATATATGCTTACTGACGAAAGCGGTGATTTTACCGAGAATGGTATAAATTATTACCAATACGAGAGTCAAAGCATACCCTTGGATTTGAAAAAAGGACAAACGGGCGAGATAAGAATCAGGCATCTTATGCACAGAGAGGTCCTGCCCGGTATTATGGATGTGGGTGTCCGTGTTTTCCGCTAACGCTTCATTCTGTTACGTCCGGCATCTATTCTCAGGAATACAAAGAGTAGGATGGTAAAGCCCCAGAGCGATGAGCCTCCGTAACTGAAGAAGGGTAGGGGAATACCTATTACAGGTGTAAGACCTAATACCATTCCCACATTTATAAAGACGTGGAAGAGGAAAACACTCATAACACAATAGCCATATATCCTTCCGAAAGTATAAGGTTGTCGTTCCGACAAATGAATCAGTCTTAATATCAGTGCCAGAAACAGAATCAATACTGCTGCACATCCCACAAAACCTTCTTCTTCGCCTACAGTACAGAAGATGAAGTCTGTATCCTGCTCAGGAACATACTTTAACTTTGTCTGGGTTCCGTTCAGGAATCCTTTTCCTTGTAACCCACCGGAGCCGATAGCAATCTTGGCCTGAATAACGTTATACCCTGCACCTCGAGGGTCATCTTCCAAGCCTAAGAGAACGCGTATACGTGTTTGCTGATGGGGCTTCATTACATTATTGAGCACAAAGTTGGCTGAGTAGAAGAATGCGAGACTTCCCAAAGCAAACATGGCTATATAGAAATATCGAATCATGTTATCGCGCATAGCACGATATAACAGGTATATGATAGAAACTGCGCATACGCCTTGCAGCACCCACATCACGTTACATGACATAATATAACGTGTAAACAATAGCGCCAAGGTTATGGTTAATGTTCCCCAACCTAAGATGCGCCATCCGACAGCCTTGTTGTTGGTATATACCCATACCATCCCTACAGTAAATAAGTGAACAAGTATTAGCACTAAAGTCTGTCCTAATGTCATTTGCGGCACACCCATCAATGCTTCCTCCGAGAATCGCACACCTACTACAAAGTATATAACAGCTGCGACACCAGAGAAAAGAATACAGCCTGGCATTCCTTCGCGGTAGAGCATCAGGAAGAAGGCGCTGTACACAAGGGCGCTTCCTGTCTCTCGCTGTAGAACTATCAGCACCATCGGGATGACTATTAGGGAAACGCTTATTACGAAATCCTTCCATCGGCTTACATCGAACTCGTATGTGCTCATCACCTTGGCTACACATAGTGCAGTTCCGAATTTGGCAAATTCGGCGGGTTGGATGCTAAAGCTGCCAATCTTAATCCAAGACATAGAACCTTTAATATCATGAGCCAGAAACGGAGTGACTGCCAACAGAACCAGGAACCCTAAATATATAATGTAGGAAAGCGATTCAATAAGCCGGTCGTCAGTCATAAGTATCAGCGTGCCCAGAATAAGTGATGTTCCAATCCAAACAATCTGCATGCCACTTCGGGTAGAGAAGTCAACGATGCTGCCTCCCTGATCCAGATCGTAGCTGGCACCGCAGACACTCATCCATCCCATAGCCAGCAGCATTAGGTAGATGAGTATGGTAAACCAGTCGATGGAACTCAACAGGTTAGGTCCTTGGTTATTTCTATTCAGATTCCGTCGCGTCATAAATTGTGGGAGTAAAAAGATATTTATGTTCAAAGACATCTGCCTTTTGCAAACTGCTTTCCGAGAGATGTCCGTTTATGTATTGTTCCATCATCAGAGCACCGATGGGAACGCCATATGTAGCACCCCAAGTTCCGTTCTCTACATATACGCAGATGGCAATCTTAGGATTCTCTCGAGGAGCAAATCCCATAAAAACACTATGGTCTTGTCCGTGTGGGTTCTGGGCCGTTCCCGTTTTTCCGCAGACTTCATACATACTGGTATTTGCCGTGTGACAGGTTCCGCCCAGAACGGCTTGGCGCATACCTTGCACCACATATTCGTAATTCTTACGTTCAACCTTTGTGTAATGTTTGCGGGTGAAGGTGGTGTCGAGTGACTGGCCCTGTACCTCTTTTACTACATGTGGAATAATGTAATAGCCTCTGTTGGCTATTGTAGCTCCAAGATTGGCAATCTGCAATGGAGTAAGATTTACCTCACCCTGACCGATGGAAATGCTGATTACGGTAAGACCACTCCAGTCGCCACGATAAGCTTTATCGTAATAAGGCGCATTAGGAATCATTCCTCTTTTCTCACCGGGGAGGTCAATACCCAGTGTATAGCCGAAGCCCATAGATACCATATAGTCTTTCCATGTAGTCATGGCATCTTGAACAGTCGGGTATTTCTTCCGGTTGCCGAACATGTAATATAGTCCCCAACAGAAATAACCATTGCAGGATGTTGCTATGGCGGGAATCAGTGGAAGAGGGGACCCGTGTCCGTGACAACCAACGGTTAGACCTCGGTTATGGAAGCCGTGACTGCAAGAATAGGCTGTTCCTGGGGTGATAACACCCTCTTGCAGGAAAGTCAATGCCTGGCTGGTCTTGAATGTAGAGCCAGGGGGATACTGTCCCATGATAGCTCGGTTAAGTAATGGCTTGTGTGGGTCCTGACTAAGAAGCTTGTGGCTCTTTCCACGCTGACGGCCTACCATCAACTTGGGGTCGAAGGTGGGGCTCGATACCATGCAGAGCACCTCACCTGTTGAGGGCTCTATGGCAACAATACTGCCAAGTTTCCCTCTCATAAGTCTTTCTCCCAATGCCTGTAACTTGATGTCAATGCTCAATTTCAGGTTGCGTCCGGGCACAGGAGCCAAGTCGAACTTCCCGTTCTGATAATGTCCTTTAATTCTGCCTCGCGCATCTCTCAACAGGATTTCCATACCTTTTTCACCACGCAATTCTTTCTCATAACTGCGTTCGACTCCCAGTTTTCCTATGTAATCGCCGCTTTGGTAGTAGCTGTCGCTTTCTATGTCTTGTGGATTAACCTCGCCCACATCACCTAAGATATGTGCAGCATATGGGTGACGATATTGTCTGATACTACGTTTCTGAATATAAAAGCCGGGAAAACGGAAAAGTTTCTCTTGGAATCTGCTGAACTCCTCAGTCGATAGCTGGCTCATAAAGAGTTGCTGGGTGAACCGACTGTATCCAGGGTTCCGCCAATGGTCTTTAATCTCCTCCATTCGCCGCTCGTACCATTCTCTGCTGATATGTAAGCTTTGGCACAAATCCAGTGTGTCAACTCCTTCCTGCTCGTTCATTATCACCATCACATCGTAAGCTGGCTGATTATAAACAAGCAACTCTCCGTTACGGTCTGTGATAACACCACGGGCAGGGAACTGGATTCTGCGCAGGAAGGCATTGCTGTCGGCATTCTTCTTGAAGTCGTCACTCAACAACTGCAGTGTAAAGAGACGGAGCAGATATATCAGAATGATGAGGAATGCCACACCACCCAATATATATTTTCTTTTTTCTAAATCATAATTGGCAGCCATATCAGATAGGAAGCCGTTTTATTTCCTTTTACGGAAAGATTCAAAGAGTAGTGCGAGTAGCATACTGCTAACCCAACTTGCAGCCATTAGTAAGGCCGCATCTGCAATGTGGTAGAGCGAGAAGCATTCCAAGGCAAAATATACCAAGTGGTGCATCAGGTAGATAATCATCATGTACCTTATATAGTTCCACCTTCCCATGTTTTGCATGTTGGGGGTAATATCCTCAGCAGCATCTCGGGGTGCCATAACTTTTAGCAGGGGTTGTTGGATTAGGGCGGCGAAAGTCATGGCTCCGCTGGCCACTCCAGGTGTATTGGTAAAGATGTCAACTAGCAAACCTGTACAGAAGCCCCACAGTAATACACCGGCTTTCATAGATCCTAAGGGCATATAAAGTAACAACACCACATAAATGAGCGGAGTGCCGTAACCGAAAAGTTGCATGTGGTTAAGCACTAATACTTGGAATGCCACCAGTAGTAGCATTATGTAAAACCGTTTCAGTAGTGTAACTATCATTCCCTTTTTAGTGAATCTAATTCTTCCTTCATGTGATGTTTTAGCACACAAACGTTCTGTACATGGGCAATATCGGTTCCCATCTGTATTTCCAACGAATAAGCCAGTCCGTCTTCGCTATTGTGTATCTGAGCCACTCTTCCTAAGAAAATGCCTGCCGGGAAGAGGCTGCTGAACCCGTTGGTCTCCACGATGTCACCGACTTTAGGCTTTGCATGACGGGGCACGTCATCCATAGAAACTTGTAGCGGATTACCTCCGTTCCATTTCATATAACCAAAGTATTCTGTTCCTCTCAGTCGGCAACTGATACTACTTCTACTATTCAAGACAGATAAAACCAAAGCGTAGTGCGGTGTTACTTTGCTGACAATTCCCACGACACCAGTTCCGCTAACTACCCCCATCTCTGGCTCCACACCGTCATTGCTTCCTACGTTGATGGTAATCAGGTTATCACGCTGTCTGATGCTGTTCGAGATAACCTGAGCAGGGATCATCTCTATGTCCTTAAGCAAATCTGTTTGATATTGTTGGGTTATAGAGGTGTCTTTTTTTAACTCTGCAAGTTCGTGACGCAAGACGTTCAGGTTGTTCTGCAATATAATGTTCTGACGGGTTAGGTAAGCATTTTCCTTACCCAGATTCATATACTGAAAACCCTTGGTTTCCCATTCCAATACCTTCCCAGCTACAGTATTGGCTTGTGTGAACCATACGCTTCCCTGATAGTGGTTGAATCTGAAAAGCATGAATCCACTGAGTACTTCCAAAAGCAGGAAGACAACCCAGTGGACATTCTGTGTTATTCTGTCTAGTAGTTCTCTCAATTTACATTAAGAAGGGGAATTCATGAATGTTCCTAAGAGCCACTCCAGTACCTTTTGCTACACAATGTAGCGGGTCTTCGGCTACATGGAAGGGGATATTAATCTTGTCGGTGAGACGTTTTGCCAAACCACGCAGCAAAGCACCGCCACCAGCCAGATAGATACCGTTCTTAACGATGTCGGCATACAGTTCTGGGGGTGTCTCCTCCAAAGCACTCAAGATAGCAGCTTCTATCTTGGCAATTGTCTTCTCCAGACAATGGGCTATTTCCTGATAACATACAGGAACCTCCATGGGCAGTGCTGTAATTCGGTTAGGACCATGAACAACATAGTCTTCTGGAGCATCATCGCCCAGGTCGGCAAGAGCAGCGCCAACGTGAATCTTGATACGTTCAGCCATTCGCTCACTTACCTTAACGTTATGTTGGCGACCCATATACTCCTGAATATCGGCTGTCAGTACATCACCGGCAATACGCAGACTCTTGTCGGCAACAATACCGCCAAGGCTGATTACAGCAATCTCTGTACTACCGCCACCTATATCCACAATCATGTTACCTTCGGGTGCCAGAACGTCCAAACCAATACCGATGGCAGCAGCCATAGGTTCATAAATCAGATAAACCTCACGGCCACCGGCATGTTCTGCGCTGTCTCTAACGGCACGCAGCTCCACCTCGGTACTTCCGCTGGGTACTCCGATAACCATTCGCATGCTGGGAGAGAACAGGCGGTTGCCTGAATGTACCATCTTTATCAGGCCACGCATCATCTGCTCGCAAGCATTAAAGTTTGCGATTACACCATCACGCAAAGGACGGATGGTTTGGATTTCCGGATTTGTTTTCTCATACATCATTTTAGCCTTGTCACCTACAGCAATCATACGCTCGCTGCGGCGGTCCAAAGCTACAACACTGGGCTCGTCAACCACAATCTTGCCATCACTGATGATGATGGTGTTTGCGGTACCTAAGTCCATTGCAAGTTCTTTGCTAAGCGAAAACCACTTCATGTGTTAGAATTGAAAATTGAAACTTTGTTTCGTGCCTGCTTTCGTTCGGCAATAATCAAGCGGGCTTGTTATTGCTCTCACTTACTCGCAGCCTTGAGAATTAAAATTGGGTTCTAGTCAATAACCTCTAACCCTTAGCCTCTAACCGACAAACCAGCCGTGGATGGCAGTATCGTAATGACTGCTTACGCCAAAGGCACGGGTGGCAAACCATTTACGGTCTTCTATCTCGCTCTGTGCACCCTGCTTCTGCAGCAACTCCAACAAGGGCTTGTACTCTGCCTTAGAGGGGACAATAATAACATCGCGGAAGTTCTTTGCAGCTGCACGAATCAGGCTGAAGCCACCTATATCAATCTTCTCAATGATGTCTGCAGCGCTTGCTCCACTGGCTACGGTGTCCTCGAATGGGTATAGGTCAACGATTACCAAATCAATAGCTGGAATATCGTACTGCTTCATCTGCCGCTGGTCGCTCTCTAATTCGCGACGTCCCAGAATACCGCCGAATATCTTGGGGTGGAGGGTCTTTACTCTTCCGCCCAGAATGCTGGGATAGGTGGTGACATCCTCAACCTTCTGACAGGGAATACCTAAACTCTCAATAAAGGTCTGAGTGCCGCCAGTACTCAGCAATTCAACACCTTGCGCATTCAGGGTGCGCAGAATCTCCTCTAATCCGTCCTTGTGGAACACGGATACCAAAGCTCGCTGGATTTTCTTTGTTTCTGCCATATATAATGTTTGTTTATGCGTGCATGATTATTATAATGAGGGTGCAAAATTACATATTTTCTATCAATGAGCCACATTTTTCATCCCATTTTTTATCATAAAACAGAAAAATGTGTAACTTTGCCCCCTGTAATGGAAAAAACCATAGAAACAACATGATTCAAAATTACCGTTCTTTCATCCTCTTACCTATTTTTCTGATGTCTTTTTTGGCTGGTGCCCAACAGGTAAAGAATCCCGTTTGGGTGCGCAATTGGCCTGACCCTACAATTTGGAAGGCGGAGGACGGCCGGTATTATTGTGTTGCTACGAATCCCAGGCGCAGTTTGGTCAGCGATGATTTGTTTAATTGGCATATCTCGGACATAACTCCTATTGATAATGCTTCCTGGGAAACTGTTTCTAAGATTTCTCGCAATTTCTGGGCACCCGATGTGGCAACTGTTAATGGCAAACGTTTGCTGTATCTTACCCTATATAATAGTGCTGAGGATAGTAATATCGGTGTCTTCCAAGAATCTGCTCCATGTCAGTTCCAGTTTAAGGGTATCATCACCAGTGGAAGGGAAACTGGTATAGAAGATACTATCGACCCAGAGGTTGTTACAGACCCTAAGACCGGTAAGGTGTGGCTTTTCTTCGGTTCTGTCGGGGGTATTCACCGTATCGAATTGACTCCAGACGGTCTTTCCTTGAAGAACGGCGCCAAATACGAACATGTGGCCGGTCTTACTGTTCACCAGTGCCCCGACCGCTCAAAGGTTTTCGAAGGTTCCTACCTTCATTACCGCAAGGGCTATTGGTACTTGTTCGTCAGTTCTGGTTTCTTTGGCAATCATACCTATCAGTTGCAGGTGGGTCGTAGCAAGAAGCTTACGGGCACGTTTCTTAACCGAGAGGGCAAACCTATGAAAGAGGGGTATGCCACCCCTGTTTTACATAGCGACGAGGGCGATAACTTCTTTGGCCCGGGTCATTGCGGCGAGATTTTCAAGGCAGCCGATGGCAACGAATACATCTTTTATCATTGTCACGTGCGAGAAAGCCGTCAACCTGGACAGCGACCTATGTTTATGTCCCGTATCCAATGGGGTAAGGACGGATGGCCTTATGTTGAAGGAGGAAAACCGATATAAAGTTTGAAGTTTAGAGTTTAGAGTTTAGAGGCAATTTAAGAGGTTTAAGGGGTTTAAGGAGTTTAAGGGGTTCGCTAACCGCTAAATATGAATTATGAATTGAAAGCTGATGGCAGTTGACGAAAAATCAATAATTCGCGGCCTTGTTGAAGGTTCAGAGGATGCATATAGGTATGTGTTCAGAATGTACTATGGACCTATGTGTATTTTGGCCGAGGGAATTCTTTCCGACGATTTTCTCGCACAGGCTGCTGTATCGGATGTCATCAGTCATATTTACGAGGTACGTAGCGAGATTGTTATTCATTCTAATCTCAGGAGCTACCTTTTAATGAGTACCCGTAACCATTGCCTTAATTTGCTTAATTCCAGGACGGTCCGCTCTGTCCAGACTTTCAGTACACTGCCCGAGCAGGATGTACGCAATGTGCTTTCGGGAATAGATACCGTAACGCCTCAGGGAAAACTGCTCGATAACGAGTTGGAAGGACTGATGCGAGAATGTATAGAAAATCTTCCGGAGCCTGTTAAGACTACCTTTATTAAAAGTCGTTTTCAGGATATGACATATCGTCAGATTGGTGCTGAGGATGGTGTTAGCGCCAATACCGTTAAGGTTCGCATACAGCAGGCGCTGAAGATAATAGAACAACGGTTTTCGAGATATTTTGGAGTTTTAACAATTTTTATGATACTCGTTTAACTCAAAGGGGTAATTAATTTGTCATATCTATGAAGGCGTATAAAAATAGGAAAATGAAAAACAACCAGGATATATCACTTCTTATTATAGATTATCTGACTGGAGAAATATCGCGAGAGGATGCCGATGCCCTTGCGGAATGGACTGCGGCATCCGAGGAGAATGCCCAGCAGTTTGTCCGTATGAAAGAGGCATGGATGGGAGCGGCTATTATAGAAAAAGCTTATGACGGTGAAGCCGCATTCCTGCGTTTTAAGAGGCATGTGCTCAATCGCTCCATCGTTTCCAGCAATAGTTGGATGCAGCGTCATCAGTCAACAGTTCGCAATGCCATGTTGTGGGCTGCAGCTATTCTGTTCCCAATTCTGCTCACTTGTACGACTGTCATGTACTATAACATCAGCAGTCTGACAGACGGAGAGATGGTTGCCTCTACTGTGGCAGGTGAGACATCAACGTTACAGTTGCCCGACGGTACACAGGTGTTACTGAAAGAGAATTCACAGATCTCTTATTCTTCCAGTGATTTTGTCCGTGGACGTCGTAACGTAAAGTTCCAGGGGTCGGCTTATTTCTGTGTTACCTCAGACGCCAGTCATCCTTTCCTTATATCTACAGAAAAGGAACAGGTGCGCGTTTTAGGAACAGAGTTCTTCTTGGTTAGCGAGAAAGGCAGCCAAAAAGACCTTCTTTCCCTTGATAAAGGAATCGTGGAGTTTACAGACAACAAGACCGGCAAGGTGGTTGAGATGAAGGCCGGCGACGAGTTGGTTTACAACACACTTACCGGCAATACCTATTGTCGTGCCCGTACCGAGGCTGAAATTAAGTTGGCCCAGGAAACCAACAGAAAGAATCCCAGTTATACGTCTGTATATGCCGAGCTGGAAAAAATGGTTAGTGATCGCGAAGGCAATCACACCATCCAACTGAATGTCAGCAAAGGACTTAAGGCGGGTCTCTATCAGGTTGAGGTTAATTGCAATAACGACTTGGCATGCTTTACTCCCACCCAGGATGTATCTAAATTCAGCGGCGGAGACGGTAGCAAGGAGAATCCTTATCTTATTTGCAATACCCGACAGATGTGTAACATGAAGTCCGCGCTTACTCCCTATAAGATGACTTATTTTACGCTTATCAACGATATCGACCTGCAGGGCATAGACTGGACTCCTCTTAATGACAGGGCCGACGAATATGCTCTTTGGGTAACGCTCAACGGTGACGGACACGTTATTCGCAACCTTACTACCTCCCGTACCTGCTATTACGGCAGCTTCTTTGGCGTATTGTGCGGTGAGTGCCGGAATGTAGGCTTCGAGAATGTCAATATCTTCTGTACCGGTTATGGAGCCGGTGCAGTAGCCGGATATCTCGGTCATGCTGCTTTCCCCAACACATCAATTATAGATAACTGTTATGCTACGGGCCGTGTTAGCAGTCAGGGTTATGCAGGAGGACTGGTAGGCAATATAGGAAGTAAGTCTGTTCTCTCTCATTGTTATTCTTCTGTGGATGTCAACAGCATCAGCAGTTATGCAGGAGGATTGGTAGGCAAGGTGCGGGCTCCCTTCACTATGGATGGCTGCTACAGTTCCGGTAATGTGTCAGGTCAGTTTGCCGGAGGCCTTGTTGCAGGAGGACAGATTAAGGGAACCCCTCATTCGCGTTTTCACAACGTAATGGCCATCAACCCCAGCGTCTACGGTTCCCGTCAGTCTTTTGCTGTCATGCCTATTATTGACGGAGATACGCTCAGTCATGTATCTCATTCGTCCAACCTTTATCTTAATGGCAAACGTTTAGATAACGGCCTGACCGACAGAGAGATAAAAGAGCGTCTGAACGAAATGCAGGATGTCTGGTATGCGTCGAAGGTCAACTGTACGGCAGAATAAATTCAATTACTTTTCTTTTTTTTCTGCCCAAAAGTTTGGCAGATAGCAGAAAAAGCCATACCTTTGCAACCGCAAACGCAAAATGGCGGGATAGCTCAGCTGGTTAGAGCGTCGGATTCATAATCCGGAGGTCGTGGGATCGTGACCCACTCCCGCTACAGAAAAGGGATTTACGAGTAATCGCAAATCCCTTTTTTGATTGGTATTTCATTTCTCTTACTTAATCACAACCTTGAACTTCGTTCGAGCTTGCTACCGTTCGGAAATGAGAAAGGGCTCTCATTTCTCTCACTTAGCCGCAACCTTTTTCCCATTTACGATGTAAATGCCCTTCCTTAACTGAGAAGTAACTTTGCGGCCGCTGAGGTCGTAAATCAGTTGAGGGTTGTTCTTAAGTTCCGGATGCTGAATGGAGGTTTCATCCTCTTCAATGCCACCCAGTTCCTGAACCATAAAGCCAGCAAGGGCAACATCCCAGTAGCGGAGTTCGGCAATATCCACAGCACCTTCCTCACCATCCTCATCGGCAAAGAAATAGGCCACTTCGTGCAGGATCCACTTATCGGCATTTGGTGAAGTAGAAGCACCAATCTTCTTCCCGTCCAGGTAGGTGGTAATGCTACAGTTATCCACAGTAAAAACGATGCGGTGCCATTTGCCCTGAATCAACTTTCCTCCGTAGCCTAGTCCGCTAACGTTGATGCCAAGTTTCTGCTCCTTGTTGACAAAAAGGCTTGCATCTTTATTGTTCTGAACCTGACTCTGGAAGAGTGCATTGTAATTCGTAAGGTCCTTTGGACGAATGTCCATCATGAAGGTAAAGGTCTGCTGGTCTTCCCCCTGATTGTGGGCAAACTGCAGGTAAGTGTCGATAGGAACGGTTATGGCGCCGTTGGTGTCTGATGGTCCTTGTACGGTAACAATACCGGCTGTTACAAGGTCATCTGTTGCTTCGGGTCCTTCAGCTCCTTTCATAGCAGCACGCAGGGTAGCTGTGCCTGTACCGGCCAACAGATCGTTCTTGTCGTCGAAAGTCCATACGCTAACAGGCTCATCTATAGGGTCGTCAATCCAACTCTGCTTAACACCGCCCAATTGCTCTATGTGTTCGTCGGTAAGGGGAATATCCCAGAAACCTACTTCGGCTACTTCGTTATAGCCGTCCTCATCATTATCGTCGGCAAAGAGCAGCGCGTCGGGCAGTAAGGTCCACTTGGCAAAGTCAGCCCTAGTGCTCTGCCCCACACGTTTTCCGTCCAGATAGGTATAGGCAAAACCTTCCTTCACCACAAAGACAATTCGGTGCCATTTACCCTCTTGCATAATACCGTTGTAGCCTAACCCATTATCGTTCAGGCCAATCATGCCGTTCTTGATAAAGAAGCCGCCATCGGTATTGTTACGGGGATTAGTCTGTAAGAGTGCATGATAGCCTTTCAGCACTAAGGGGTTCACATCCAGCATAATAGTATAGTCCGTCAATTCAGCGAAGCCAGTGTTGTTAGACATCATCAGGTAAGCCGAGACGGGCATGGTGATGGCTTTGTTATCTTCCATAGGTCCTTCCACGGGTTCAATCTCAGCCTCCGAGGGGTCATCTGTGGTCTTCGGACCTTCTTCGGTTTTGTAGGCAGCCTTTAGGGTTGCAGTACCTGTTCCTGCCATCAGGTTGTCAGCATCCTCGAATGTCCAACGGCCAGTGCTCTCAGGCAGCTCTTTACCTATCTTTATCTGGACCACATTCACCTCCTCTGTGGGGTAGTATTCCGCATTCACTTGGATGGCAGCACTACGGCGACCTGCCTCTTCCAATTCTGTAGCATGGAAGGTATAGCTCTTTTCGCCGCTCACGAAGGTCGTATCCACAGCTTCTATCCAATCAGGTAGTTCGAATGTAAAAGGAACGTTTGAATTCACGGAGATGGTAAAGTCATTCTGGTCAATGAGGCGTACTCCCGAGGTCTGTACGGCAAAGTATTCCTCTACATCTTTATATACATCACCTAATCTCTTTGCCTGTGTTGCAGAAAGCGGGAGATCCCAGAACCGTATTCCTGCAATATTCAGCGTTCCTTCCTCGCCGTCGTTATCAGCAAACAGCAACGCCTCGTTTATGATAGTCCAGTAATCCATGGGTACAGAAGCCTCTCCCACTTTCTCTCCGTCGAGATACAGGATGCCCCGGTTTCCCTTGACCACGAAAAGCAGACGATACCATTTGTCCAGTTGCAGGTTGCTCACATATCCGATTGAACCGCCCCGTCCCACCTGATTGTTCTTTATGAAGAGCGAGGCATCCTCCTGGTTGGTGATGTCACTTTGGAAAATCGCCTTGTAGCCGTTCAGGTCGGCAGGCTTAATATCAAAGAGAAGGGTATAGTCGTGCAGTTCTGCTTCGTCGGCATTGGGCGTGAACCACAGGTAGGCATCTTTGGGGATGCTGATAGCACCGTTCTCTTCGGTCGGCCCCGTTGTAGGTACAATACCTATAGAGGTCAGGTCGTTGGTCTTCTCGGGCCCCTCGGCACCCTTGAAGGCTGCCTGTAGGATAGAAGGGTAGCTGCCGCCGTCCAACAGGTCATGCGTGTCGTCAAACGTCCAGGAACCCAGCATCTCGGGAATCTCGTCACCTACGAATACGGTTACCTCTACTTCCTGTGTGCCGGCATCCTGGCTGATCACCTTGATGGTACCCTCGAAGCGTTCGTTCTGTATATCGGATTTTAGGCGGAAGGTATATGTCCTTTCACCGTTGAAGGGCGCTGCATCTACGGCCTCTATCCATTCGGGTAGTTCGAAGGTAAAGGGCGCGTTGGTGTCAATGGTTACAAAGAAAGTCTGTTCATTCACCAACTTAACGCTCGGTGTCTTTACAGTCAGATAAGGCTCTTCTTCCTGGTCGTCGATGATATCCAGTCCCGAAAGGCTTCTCACCTGATTGTCCGAGAGTCCTTTTTCCCAGAAGGCCACCTCGGCCACCTCTGTATCCGTCATTTCTCCATCCTCGTCACAGAACAGGTAGAATCCCCACGGGTCCAGTTCCCAACGCGCGTCTGATGTGGCTTTATCTATAACCTTCTGGCCATCCACATAAACACAGACTTTTCCGTCGTGATTTGTCATGACGATGCGGTACCAGGTGTCGTTCTTTATCTCGCCGGTGTATCCTCCCATGGCATTCATGCCAATCTGGTTCTTGTAGACAAACAGGTCGCCGTCGTTCGTATTGTTCTCGTTTGTCTGAATCAGAGAGTTGTAAACGCCTGCATCCTTCATTCTTATGTCCATCAGGATGGTATATTCTCTGGTGGCTGTGCCGATTACACGATTTAATCTTAGAGCTGTGTTCTTGGGAACCAGGATTGCTTTGTTCTCTGCCGTGGGACCCTCTATAGACTTAATGTCCGCCTCCTCCAGGCTTCCTGCTTTGTCCACACGCTTGCTGCCCACGATATATGGTGTTATGGTCAGGTTGCCCTGTTCTGCCTTCAGTAGGTCTCCTGCATCCTGGAACGTCCATTTGCCGTCCGGATCAGGAACCGTATTGCCATCTGTAGCCTTAGGTGTCTTAAAGGTTGCCGTAAGGGGGTAAGAGGCATTGCCATACGAGTCGAGGGCCACCACCTCCAGTTGGTATTCCGTTTCAGGCGAAAGATTAGGCACATAATAGCTCAGCGGGTTGGGCGTGTCGGTATTCAGGTAGAATTGAGAGAAGATGAATTTTTCGGAAATCACCAGTCCGTTTTTGCTAAGACGGATGCGATAGCGGAATACACACTCGTTATCGCTAGCCTGCGGAATAGATACCATAGCGTCGAAGGCTGTTTGCTTTACCTTAATCTCTGCACTCTTGGTGAATACAGGAGCAGGCAGACCGTCCCAAAGGGTTATATTGTCGGGGTTGTCATCGGCATCGCGGATGTCGGCATACTCGAACATAGAGCCGTCGAATGGAGCTTTCAGCACCCAGTGGTGTCCGGCACCTATTTCTATGTTGCGATAGGTGTCGTAACGGGCAATATCGATATCACCGTTGGGCAGTTCGCTTACTATCATACCTTCTGTCACATTAACGTAGCCTTCGGGATGAATACCCACGTTCACTGCCCCAGGATTCACTTCCGAATAGGTTGTGCTTCCCGTATTGATAACGGTATAGTAATTCTGCCGTTCCGAGTTAGGGTTGGCACCCTGATGGATGCTACGTGGGTCGCCCAAAGGGTAATGGCTGTGTCCGGCAAACACCACGGCTTGTGGGAATTTGTTCAGCACGCGGTTCAGCACCTTCATTCCCCAGGCGCCGCCACTCTCCCATTCCGGCCAGGAACCATAGACCGTATTGCGGGGTGGTACGTGGGTGAACACAAAGATGGGTTTGCCAGGGCATTCTTTGCTTGCCTGTTCCAACCAAGTCTCCAGTTGTCTTACTACATCGGCGGGGTAGGCAGCAGTACCCAAGGCTGCATTACTTGTATCGTTGCTTGAGCTGGTACGCATGCTGATGGTAATAAAGGGATAGCCCTTGATGATCTTGTACTGGTGCAAGGGGTAGTCTTTACCGTCGTTAAAGGAGCTCAGCCCTTTCTGGTAGTTCTCCGTTCCATTGCTGTCCATGTTGTCATGGTTACCCATCAGGAACAGAAGGGTCCCCACCGGATTGGTAAAGTTTGCCTTGTCCGAGAAGACACTTGTCAGCATCTCGTACTCCGAAGCTTTACCTGCATTTGCAAGGTCGCCCACAACGGCAATCGCATCCAGCGCCTTGTACGACGTAAGGTTCCTCAGGGCTTTGGGCACTTTCACCATAGCCCCCTCACCCACATTGTTCTCGAAGTGGACATCCGAGATTACACCGAACGAAAGTCGGTCGTCATCCTGTGCCCATGCACTAATCCCCACTGTTGTCAACAATACAGTAAGGAAAATAGAAAAAAATCTTTTTCTCATTTTATTCGATTTTAGTTAACACTGATAACACAAAGGTTCTAAACTAAATGCAAAGTTACAACTTTTTTTCTAAAGACAGAAAGAAATACAGAACTTTCTGCCTCCCTTTACTCGCTTAATTGTTGCCTTGATAGTTATGAATAGAAAAAAGGTCCTGATGTGATGTCAGGACCTTTATGTTATGTGTGATAAATGGTGTTTATCCCAGGTAGGAGCGGAGAAGACTGTTGCGGCTACCGCTGCGAAGCTTGCGGATGGCTTTCTCGCGAATCTGACGGACACGCTCGCGGGTGAGGCCGAAGCGCTCGCCAATCTCCTCGAGGGTCATCTCCTGATGGTTGATGCCGAAGCTCATCTCGACGATGTCTTTCTCACGCTCGTTGAGCATGCTCAGGGCACGATCAATTTCAGTGGCAAGGCTCTCGTTAACAAGGCTCTTGTCTGCCATAGGAGAATCGGGGTTCGTCATTACATCCAGCAGGCTGTTCTCCTCACCCTCTACGAAGGGAGCATCCACGCTGACGTGACGACCGCTGGCACGCAGGGAATCGTTAATTTTCTCAGGTAGTTCGTTTACCAGCTCGGCCAGCTCATCGGCACTGGGCTTGCGCTCATGCTCCTGCTCGAACTTGGTCATGGCCTTGGTAATCTTGTTTACGGCGCTGACCTGGTTCAGGGGCAGACGAACAATACGGCTCTGCTCGGCAAGGGCCTGCAGAATGGTCTGACGGATCCACCATACGGCGTATGAAATGAACTTGAAACCACGGGTCTCGTCGAATTTCTCGGCTGCCTTGATAAGGCCCACGTTGCCTTCGTTGATAAGGTCGGGCAGGGAAAGGCCCTGATTCTGGTATTGTTTAGCAACGGAAACCACAAAGCGAAGATTAGCGCGAACCAATTTGTCGAGGGCACGGCGGTCGCCCTTTTTAATCCTTTGAGTCAGTTCCACCTCTTCGTCAACGGTAAGAAGTCCTTCACGTCCGATCTCCTGCAGATACTTATCCAGTGATGCGCTGTCGCGGCTGGTGATACTCTTTGTGATTTTAAGTTGTCTCATTTTGTACCTTTCTTAATTATTTTAGCGTGCGAAGATAGAACTATTTTCTGAAATGTTTTAAAATTTCCTCAAAAAATGTTGTTTATTTGCCTATTTTGTTATCTGTATTAATAAAAATCACTATCTTTGCACTAGAAAATTATGTTTAACAAGTAAAAAAGCGAAAAGTTATGACTGCATTAATCATTGTAGGCGTTATTGTCCTGCTTCTTATTTTCTGGGTTATCGGTATCTATAACAATTTGGTTTCCTTGCGCAACAACCGCGAGAATGCGTTTGCCAATATTGAGGTTCAGTTGAAGCAACGTTACGACCTTATCCCTAACCTTGTAAATACTGTTAAGGGTTATGCCGAGCACGAAAAGGGTTTGCTGGAGCGTATCACTCAGGCTCGTACAGCCGCTATGGGAGCTACTAACTTGAACGATAAGATTGAGGCAGAGAATGCGCTGAGCAGTGCTTTGGCTGGCCTAAAGGTAAGCGTAGAGGCTTATCCCGACCTGAAGGCTAACCAGAATTTCATGCAGCTGCAGAGCGAGTTGGCTGACATCGAGAACAAACTGGCTGCTGTACGCCGTTTCTTCAATAGTGCTACCAAGGAGTTGAACACAGGCGTTCAGAGCTTCCCCGCTGTATTGTTTGCCAATATGTTCGGTTTCCATCAGGAGCCTATGTTCGAGGTTCCCGAGGAGGAGCGTGCAGCTGTTCAGAAGGCACCAGAAGTAAAGTTCTAAACTAGCGGAATGAAGTACGTAGGTATTCATACACAGCAGGCTGTCAACAACTTTAAGAGCCTGCTGTTGCTTCTGCTCTTTCCCTGCATCATGTTAGGGATGGTGTATCTGTTCCTGGTAATCATCAATTACCTGGGGGTAAAGGATTATGCCTACGAGGATGCTTATGGCGTAGTCAATGTCGTTGACTGGGACTACGTAAACTACGAGATGATGCACATCCTGCCTTGGGTAATTGTCATTGTAGGTGTATGGTTTGTTATAGCCTATTTCTCTAATACGGCTATGATACGCCGAGCCACCGGTGCCCGGCCTTTGGAGCGCAGAGAGAATCCTCGTGTTTACAATATCGTAGAGAACCTTACCATGTCTTGTGGTATGCCGATGCCCAAGATTAACGTCATCGACGACCCCCAGCTGAATGCATTTGCCAGCGGAATAGACACGAACAGTTATACCGTAACGGTAACCACCGGTATCTGTGACCGGCTGAATGACGAGGAGCTGGCCGGAGTGATAGGGCACGAACTGACGCACATCCGAAACCGTGATACGCGTCTGCTTATCGTGAGCATTATCTTTGTGGGCATCATGGGTACTATTATGTCGCTGGCTGTCCGTATTATGTGGAATACCTTTATCTACGGAGGCGGACGCCGTAGGACCAGCAGCAACGGCAGAGGAAATGGCGGTGTAGCTATCATCGTTGTGCTGATGGTAGCTGCTGTCTTGGCTGCTGTGGGTTATGTATTTACCTTACTTACCCGTTTTGCCATCAGCCGTAAGCGTGAGTATATGGCCGATGCGGGAGGAGCTGAGCTGACAGGCAATCCCCTGGCGCTGGCTTCTGCCTTGCGTAAGATAAGCAGCGACCCTGGACTTGGTGAGACGGACCGCGAAGATGTGGCGCAACTCTTCATTATGCGCCCGCTTGCTTTCAAGAGTAGCTTTACTTCGTTTATGAGCAATCTTTTCAGTACTCATCCTAGCACAGAAAGCAGAATTGCTTACTTGGAACAGTTCTAAAAAAGGGGGATTGAGAAAAAAAACACCCTGAAATTTTATATTTAAGGTAAAAAAACCTTATATTTGCACGCTAAATGTAACTAATGAACAATAAATATTAACTTAAACAACAACATTATGAGGAAAATTTTACTCTCTTTCGCAGTTGTGTTTATGGCACTGGCTGCAAACGCCCAGGGTATCACCTCCGTGGGTGCAAACATCCCCATTCTGAAGTCTTGTAGATGGAGCAATGAGCCTTATACTGCTAAGGTTCTCGTTGCCAATCCCGACTGGAGCTATGGTGACTGGGGTGATCAGAATGAAAACTACAACATGCTTGTTCTGGAAGAAGGACCAGCTAAGGATGCCAACGGCCACGCATGGTACGAGAAGGAATACGACACGACTACTCTTACCGAGGATGAGTATGGTGTTACCGAGGACGGCTATTTCCATTGGGAAGACCATAACGCTCCCTTCTCCAGCGATGCTACATGGAATGGTATGCCATCTTTCCAGTGGACTACCGACAGTAAGATTGCTGATATCTACATGCGTCGTACCTTTACCACTACCAGCATGCTTTCCGGTGATGTTTACCTGGCTTGCGGACACGACGATGCTCCAGCCGAGTACTACATCAACGGTGTGCTCGTTTTTGAGGTTACAGGTTATGAAATTGACCACTATGATTATGTTATTGATGAAGAGACGGGCGATACCCTTTCTGAAATTCCCCGTTACAAGAACGGTTGGAACAACGACGAGATTTACAAGCTGACCGACGAGCAGAAGGATCTTATCCGTGTAGGTGGCGAGGAGAATGTAATTGCCGTTCATGTTCACCAGAACTGGGGCGGTGCTTCTGCCGACTGTGGTCTCTACACAATGGTAGAGGGTGGCCTTGAAATGGGTTATGTTAAGCCTTGGCAGGGTAAGGTAATCTTTAACTCTTATGGAGGTTACAACTATGCTGGCAACAACGATCCTCATCCCCTCCACAACTGGGAGAGACTGTATGAGGCTCAGGAAGGTGATGTTTACACTGTTCCTATGGAGGGTAGCTCAGAGCAGGATGCATGGGGCTCACAGATGCACTTCAAGACTCCTATCACTTTTGCCGACGGTAAGATGTACACCGTTAAGTTCAACTTGACCTCAACCGGTGACTACTCCGCTGTTCGTGTTAAGATCTGCGACAATGATAACGACGAGGTTGAAGCTACTGCATTCGACGGCTACACAGGCATCGAGGCTGGAACAGTGACCGAGTTCGAAGAGGAAGTACAGGGCTTGGATGCTGTAAAGAACATGAAGCTTGTCTTCGACTTTGCCGGTGGTGCTGGAAACGATACCATCCAGATTAGCAATATGTCAATCAAGGACGAGGATGGCAACGAGCTATGGATTGGTACTCACTACTTCAACTTCTTCTATATGACCAAGTCTAACTACAACGAGGAGACCGACGAGACTACTCTCGAAGAGCTGAAGTGGCCTGATGTAAAGGGTCGTGTTGAGACAATGGCTTGGGCAGATGCTGAGTTCGATGATTCACAATGGGATACTTGGGAGATGCCTTGCGGTAGCAACGGTTACATGGCTGAGATGAAGACTGTTTGGCCTGGTGGCGAGAATACCAACCTGTGGGTACGCCGTGACTTCGAACTCGATAAGATTAATCCTCGTCTGAGCTACGCACTGAATGTATGTCATGATGATACATACGAGACATACGTAAACGGTCACCTGCTGCAGAAGAACAGTGGTTGGACTAATGGCAAGAACCCCGTACAGGTTCACATTCCTGCTAAATATCTGAACGTAGGTAAGAACGTTATTGCCACTTATATCCAGCAGAACTGGGGTGGTTTCTTCTATGACTGCGGTATCAACGTCGAGGAAGTTAACTACCAAGAGTGTGCAGATGCCCTGAAGGCTGTTATCGCCAAGGGTGAGGCTCCTCACGGTCCTCTGACCAGCAAGATGGAGGAGGCACTGGCTGCTCTTGTTGAAGAGGGTAAGGTTGAGTTGGCTACTAATATGGATGCTGCTGAGGTGAAGGAGTTCGCTAAGAATCTGGAGCCCAGAATTGACCAGGTTCTCGGTTATTCTGCAGATGTGAAGAACATATTTGCAACCATTGCTCTCTGCGAGAAGGAGAACAAGGGTACCATGGACGAGGTTATCGCAAATGCCAAGGCTAACGTTGACACCTGTGCAACTCCCGACGAGATGCGTCCTTTGATGGATGCTTTGCGTATCGAGCGTAAGAAGAATGCTGCCGAGCGTCATACCGAGAAGTATGTAGGTGTTTCTGAGCCCGAGGCTGATGGTATGTATTATATATATAATGTAAAGGCTAAGCGCTTCCTGGGTGCTGCTGAAGCATGGGGAACTCACCTGGCAACAGAGTACGTTTCTAACGAGTTTGCTCTTATTCCACGTAACCGTGCTGGTGAAGACCTGCCTAAGGGCTTCCTGATTGAGACCTTCCGTCCAAACGGTGCTATCGGCGAGGCTGACTTCATGGGTTACAACGGCTTTATCGACTGTCCTGTTGATGATGCTTGGGACTTTGTACCTGTTGAGGGTAAGCAGAATGTATTCAATATCGTACGTGCCAGCTGGGATCAGCCGATTTTGGACGAAGAAGGTAACGAGACTGGCGAAACACGTAAGACTAACGTTCGTGAGGATGGTTCTCTCTACTATCTGGGTCTCCGCGATGGTGGCGAGAATGGCATAGGTCTTGGCTTCAACTCTTGGAATGTTGTTGATACAGACATGAAGGATCCTGCTAACGAGGGTAACCAGTGGATGCTGATTACCAGAGAAGAGATGGACGAACTGATGAAGACAGCCACACAGGAGAATCCTATCGATGCTTCTCACCTTATCATCAACCCCAATTATGACCAGCGTCTGCCTATCGACCAGTGGTTCAACGGAAGTGTTGGCGGCGGTACTGGTGTTTGGGGTCGTGGCGGCAACTACGTAGACTTCGTTTGGGAGAACTGGAATACCGAATATGCAGAGGTTACTCAGACTATTTATGACCTGCCTGCCGGTTGGTATCAGATTGATGTTCAGGGCTACTATCGTGACGGTCACTATACCACTCACATGCTGAAGGAAACATTGGGTCTGCGTCCTGAAACTCGTGCAAGTGTATTCGCTTATCTTGGTGATATGGCTGTAGAAGATGCCGAAGATATTCAGAAGGCTTCAATCTGCTCATTCTCTGAGGGAATCAATATGGTTCCCGGCATGGGCCGCAGATTCACGGATAATGTTACTTGGACTACTTTCGACGAGGAGACCGGTGAAGAGATTCAGTATCAGTGCCAGGGCGATGGTAGCATGTATTGTACCGACGCTTGCTGGAGTGCAGCAGAGGAATACTTCCAGAATGGTGTTTGGTGGAACCACCTGATTATCAAGGTTCCCGAGGATGGTGATGGTATCCTTACCATCGGCGCTATGAAGGAAGGTCAGGAAGCAGGTGACTGGTTGGTAGTCGATAACTGGCGTCTGAAGTATTTGGGCAACACCGATCCTCAGGATGTAATCGACGGTATCAATGATGTCATCAAGACTCCTGTGGTTGCCGAGAAGACTATTTACAACCTCGCCGGTCAGAAGTTGATTAAGGCTCAGAAGGGTGTAAATATTATCAATGGCAAGAAGGTGCTGAAATAGGACCCACCCCAGCCCTCCCTTTAGGGAGGGTGAGGGTATCTTAGAAGAAAATAAAAGTGAGCGCTTCCAAAATTGGAGGCGCTCACTTTATATGTGGTTATGTACAGGTACAATAAACCCTCCCATTTGGGGGAGGGTATGGGAGAGGGGCTTTTTAAAGAGAAATAGCACCACTTGGGCAAGCATCTGCACAAGTACCACACTCTGTGCACTGCTCGGGATCAATTGAATACTTTTCGCCCTCAGAGATTGCTCCAACGGGGCATTCATCGATACATGTGCCGCAAGCAACACAATCATCACCAATTACGTAAGCCATAATCAAAAATAATTTATAATTGTTAAACGTTAATTTCTCTGTCTCTAAATCTCAATTATGCATTATGAATTGAGAATTTTGGATTAATCACAGACGCAAAGGTAATTAATTTTGGTGATTCGCACATAATTTCTGCGTCGTTTTTTTTACTTTATCATCAAAAATAGTGATTAATACAATAAAGCCCACCCTTTTTACGTTATTTTTATGATGATATCACGTATAAGAATATTCGTTTTTTCGGTTCTAACACTTTTGTGTGTGGCTGCAGCAATGGCCCAGCCCCGTAAGGTGATGAACAGACCTTACCTGGACTATCGCAAACTGCACTATGGATTCCTTTTGGGTTTCCATCTGCAGGATATGGAGTTTCGTAATAATGGTTATGTAACTCCGGAGGGTGAAGAGTGGTATGTCGATGTGGATAACTACAACCCAGGCTTCACCGTGGGTGTCTTGGGCGAGCTACGTCTGAACAACCATTTTGCCCTCCGCGTTTCGCCGACAATACATTTTGGTCAGAAGCATGTAATGTTTCATGAGCAGGTAAGTCAGCGAGATACCACACAGAACATAAAGAGCTGTTACCTTTCTATCCCTATCGATGTGAAGTTTGCTGCTCCTCGATACAACAATTTCCGTCCTTACCTGATTGCAGGTATTAGTCCTACCGTAGATCTTACGGCCCGCAAACATGGAGCACTAAGGATGAAACCCTTCGACTGTTATATCGAAGTAGGAATGGGTTGTGACATCTATTTGCCCTATTTCAAGTTGAACCCGGAGCTGAAGTTCTGCTTCGGCTTGTTAGACATCCTACAGAAAGACCGTTCGGACCTTATAGATAATACCTTGCATAAGTTCACCAAGAGTATAGACGGCGGTCATTCTAAGATGATTGTTCTGACACTCTACTTTGAATAGACATGTGATATTATTCTATCCCGGATATCATAAAATAAAGCAAATATTGTAATTTCTCTAATACTATGGAAATTAAGGATTTGGTTAAATATCGAAGTCTACGATTAACGTTGCTTTTGGTAATCATATTCTCTGTTACAAATGCAATTGCTGAGGAGACAGACTCGTTGTTCTATACCTTTCCTCATTCAGAGATTAACTTTGAGGCCCTCTGCTCCAATCCTTCAAACGGTTGTGTCTGTGTAGAAGATTTTAATGAAGACGGCTATCCGGATCTCATTGTTTCCGGGCCAAGGTATGAGGATTTCAATTTGGCTTGTATGAATCTGTTGCTGAACGACGGAGGAAAAGGATTCATCAAATATGAACTTGGTCTTCAGCCTGTGAGCAAAGGCTGTATAAGTGCTCACAGAACTAATAAGGGCACATATCTGCTGGCAGTGCAGGGTGGTACCGATGTGAGTGCTACGGCAGAAAAAAGTGTGGCTTATGTTGCACGTCTGGTTATAAGGGGTAATAATGTTGGAGTAACAAAGTTGCAAAACCTGACAAATGGGATTTCCGGGGGTAGCATTCTTTTTGCAGATCTTAACGATGATGGCAAGAAGGATATCTTACAGTTCGGCAGTGGCAGCAAAGTATATACTTACTTGGAATCGGGTAATAACAGGTTTGTAATAAACGAGCAGGAGACGACTTTTCATGGGGCTAACGTCGGTCAGCAAAAAGCAGCCGATATGGACAACGATGGAAGAGAGGACATCATTACCATAGATGATGAAAACGGTCTCCTCGTATATTTCAGCCAAGGTAATGGCACATTTTCTCAGGAAAGGGCAAACAAGACACTCCTTTTTAAGTCGGTTCCGAGAATTGGATTAGGTGATTTCAATGAAGACGGCAAAATGGACATCGTAGCCTTTGACTATGTATCAGAAACGGATAAATACAGTGTAGCCTTCTACTATCAGAATGAAGACCATACGTTTACCGAAGTTGTCAGCAACCATTTTATGGGTGTGGCAGCAGCTTCAGTAGGAGTAGCCGATTTCAATGGAGACGGTCACACTGACGTTCTCTATTCTGGAACAAATAACAGGGTATGGCAGGAGAGTGAGACGAGTACCGTCTGTGCAAAGGCTTATTTCTTGTTAGGCGACGGAAAAGGCGGTTTTGAAGGACAGGTGAAATGGAACAAGGCAAGAAACAGTCCAGACATATTCTGTTTGGCGCCAGTTACTGAAGGCACTTATTGTATAGCAGACTTTGACGGTGACGAGAAACCTGATATTTTCGCAATTGGTAAATTAGGAGTGCCGATGTCAGGAAAAACACTTCGGACGGCTGATATGTTCCTTTCATCGAAAACATATGGTTGGGGAGAGCCCGTAGCGGCACCAGCAGTTCATACCAAGTGGCAAGGTTTTGATTATGACGACGTAAGACTCTCAAAAGGTAGCCGCCTGAAAACTGCAGCAGACAAAGAGATTGCCTATCTGAAGAGATTGGATATAAATAAGTTGTTTGCGAGTATGCAAGAGTATAACCTTGGCATAAGCGGATACCAACCCTATGGCGGGTGGGAAGCGGATGGCTATGGATGTACTTTTGCCCACTATACCTCAGCTTTGGCTATAGCTTACGCATCAACAGGTGATGATAAATTACTTACGAAGATAAACAAGTGCGTTGAAATTATGTTGAATTCCCAGGCACGTAATGGTGATGGATTTTTCGCCTTCAAAGCCGGAACCACGCGAGCGTTTGACAAAATGGCGAAGGAAAAGACGATAGTGCCTTACGGGTGGGACGAAAACGGGCACCCATGGGGGAACAATGGGATAGGATTCCCCTTCTATGCTCACCATAAGGTTTTCGCTTCTCTGCGTGATGCCTACCTTTACGCCCACAACGAAGATGCCAGGATTGGTTTCCTGAAGTTGTGCGATTGGTTGTGTATGTGGCTTCAGAACTTTGACGACACAAATCTACAGAAAATGTTGGAGAGCGAACATGGTGGCATGGTTGAGGTACTTGCCGATGCTTATGCGCTAAGCGGAAAGAATAAGTATTTGGATGCTGCACAGCGGATGACGCGGAATAATTTTGCCACCACAATGAGCAATAACATAGATGATCTGGCAGGACGGCATGCAAACATGCACGTTCCTATGGCAGTCGGCGCGGCTGAATACTATCTGTACGGAGGTGCTGAACAGAATAGAAAGATTGCGCATAACTTCTTTGATATGGTAGCAAATCATCACAGTCTGGCTAACGGCGGAAATTGCAATTATGAGAGGTTCTCCACTCCGGATCTTATTACCTACAGTATGGGACCCAGAAGTTCTGAGACGTGCACGAATTATAATATGCTGAAATTAGCCAAGCAACTGTTCTGCTTAGAGGGTGATCCCAGCTATTTGGACTATTACGAGAATGTGATGCTGAACCATATATTAGGCACGCTTTCTACAAACCAACAGGAGGGGGTATGCTACTATACAAGCTTAAAGCCAGGTACATTTAAGTGTTACGATAATCTCTTTGGCAATTTCTGGTGCTGTGTGGGAACAGGTATGGAAAGCCATGTTAAATATGTGGATGCAATATTCTTCAAAGGGGAAGACGGGCTGCTTGTCAATATGTTTACCCCGGCATCACTCGACTGGAAAGAAAAGGGGCTCCAACTTAATATCGAAACGACATTCCCCGCCGAAGAACTCACCACCATACGGATACAAGAGAATGAATCATTCCAGGGTGCTATCCATCTAAGATTCCCCTCATGGGCAGAGGAAGGTTCAATGCAGGTTGGTCTCAACGGAGCTGATGTCCCCGTAAAGGCAAAACCTGGAGAACTTTTTGCGATAGAAAATGAATGGCAAGCAGGAGATATAATAGAAATTCGTTTAACTCCTCATTTCCGATTGGTGGATTTGCCAGATGACATAAATGTATCGGCTATTTTCTATGGACCGGTTATGTTGGGGGCAACGCTCGGTGCCGTAGGTCAGAACTTTGTTGGGACAGAAGTCCCTGGGGAGATAATAGAAAGCCCGGCTCCTGACTTTTATTTTCCTGAGATAAAGCATAGTCGTAAGGATCTTGCCAGCTTGTTCGAGGTTGTTGATGCAGATAAGCTGATGTTCAAGACTATCGGTTTAAGTAAAAACTATAATTTCCGACCATTCTATGACATTCACAGAGTAAGGTACAATGTTTATTGGAAGATTGGCGATGAAGAGGACCTTGCATTGGAAAAGCAGTTGATTGCCGATCATGTTATCCCTGGCCTTACATCCAACGAGAAAGCACATCATATACAAAGTGAGAAGTCAACTGTCGGAAACGGAACTTTCAATAATTGGGGTCCTTCCTATTTCTATTATCGGGACGCCAAATCTGACGGCTACATACAATACGACTTGAACCTTCTAAATCGTCAGCTTGCAGATGACGAATACTATTATCTGCAGATAACCTATTTCGGAAGCGAGCCATCAGGATCCGGCAATTTTAATATTTATATTGACGACTCCTTATTACAACATGTGGGTGACATCTCTAATTTGGCTCCCCTCGACTTTGTGCAACAATATTACAAAATCCCGCGCAAACTGACTGATGGGAAAGAGAAGATAACCGTAAGATTCTCAGGAGGTAAGGTTTCTGTATATGGAATTCGTCTGCTTACCGAGAATCATATCCCTTCTATTACCACAGCTATTGCAGAACCTAAGGAAGGTGATGTTTTCATCACATATGGCCAAGGCAGTTTGTTTATTTCATCGTCCAATGGATACTTGAAAAATTCTGATGTCGCAGTTTACAATACAAACGGCCAGCAGATTCTCCATACCAGGCTGAACCATTCTCAGGTTAACCTGCCTTTGTCACTCGCCAGAGGGGTTTATATCGTCAGCATTAACAACGATTCTTATTCCGAGACACGCAAAATTGGAGTTTATTAAGTGGAGCACTTGACTACGCCTCGGAATGAGCTCCATAGTACTGTTTGCAGACAAAAAAGGCAGGCTATGATGTAGCCTGCCTGAAAAATGATATATCGTATCTGTTACTTTAGACGGGCAAGGGTTTCCTTGATACGCTTCATAGCCTCTACTATGTTCTCGTCGCTGGTGGCATAGCTCATACGGAAACATTCGGGACTTCCGAAAGCATCACCGCCTACGGTGGCTACATGACCTACCTCCAGGAGATACATTGCCAGGTCGGTGCTGGTGTTGATAACGCGGTCGCCATCCTTCTTTCCGAAGAAACTGCTACATTTGGGGAACAGATAGAAGGCACCCTGAGGCTCGTTCACCTCGAGACCGGGAATCTCCTTTGCCAGTTTAACAATCAGATTCTTACGACGTTCAAAGGCCAGACGCATGTCTTCTACACATTGCTGAGGACCGGCAAAGGCTGCTTCGGCTGCCTTCTGACTGACAGAACAGGGACCGCTGGTGTACTGGCCCTGCAATTTGTTACAACCCTTTACAATCCATTCGGGAGCAGCAATGAAACCGATACGCCAACCGGTCATGGCATATGCCTTGGATACACCATTGATGAGAACAACGCGATCCTTAATGTCGGGGAATTGTGCCATGCTGGCATGCTCGCCAACATAGTTGATGTGCTCGTAAATCTCATCGGCTACAACAATCACATTTGGGTACTTCAGCAGTACATTCTTTAAGGCCTCCAGTTCTTTCTTGCTGTAAACAGAACCTGTAGGATTACTGGGAGAGCATAGAATTAGGGCGCGTGTCTTAGGGGTGATGGCAGCCTCCAACTGGGCGGGCGTAATCTTGAAGTCCTGCTCGATGGTAGCCTCTACGAAGACGGGTGTTCCTTCAGCCAGCAAGACCATCTGGGGATAGCTAACCCAATAAGGAGCGGGGATGATAACCTCGTCACCGGCATTCACCAAAGCCATGATGGTGTTGCAGACACTCTGCTTGGCACCGTTGCTGCAGAGAATCTGGCTGGGAGCATAGTCCAGACCGTTCTCGTTCTTCAGTTTGTTTACAATGGCCTTTTTCAGTTCGGGATAACCGGGAACAGGAGAGTAACGGCTCCAGTTGTCCTCTACTGCCTTTATGGCAGCGGCCTTGATATGGTCGGGAGTGTTGAAGTCGGGTTCACCCACGCTCATGTTAATAACATCAACGCCCTGAGCTTTCAACTCGCTGCTGCGCTGACTCATAGCCAAAGTGGCACTGGGTGCCAATCGGTTCAATCTGTCGGATAATGTATTCATATTTATTTTAGTTTACAGTTTACAGTTTACGGTTTACAGTTTCCCGTCGACAAAATCGACGGGCACTGTAACTATTATTATTCATTCTTCACTCTTCATTCTTCACTTCTAAAGTTTGTGTCCCATTCTTATTCGTTTGGTCTCCAGGTAACGGCGATTATATTTATTGGGCTCTATGATGATGGGAATATTCTCAACAATCTCCAGTCCATAGCTTTCCAGCCCTACGCGCTTAACAGGATTGTTGGTAATGAGTTTTATCTTGCTGACACCCATCTCCTGAAGGATTTGTGCACCAACGCCGTATTCGCGTTCGTCGGGCTGGAACCCCAGGTGTATGTTGGCATCAACGGTATCGTCGCCCTGTTCCTGTAACTTATAGGCAGCAATCTTGTTCATCAGGCCTATGCCTCGACCTTCCTGGTTCAGATAGACTACCATTCCCTTGCCTTCCTTCTCAATCATCTGCATGGCACGATGGAGCTGGTCGCCGCAGTCGCATCGCTGGCTGCCGAAGATATCGCCCGTTACGCAACTGCTATGCATACGTACCAGAATAGGTTCGTCGGCTTCCCATTTTCCTTTGTAGAGCACTACATGTTCCAGACCGTTGCTTTTCTGACGGAAGGGGATAATGTGGAAGTTGCCGTAGGCAGTGGGAAGTTCTGCCTCGACACCTTTTTCTACCAAGGATTCCTGCTTAAGGCGATAGGCTATCAGGTCACGGATAGAGATAATCTTCAAGCCGTGCTCCTTGGCAACCATCTGTAGCTGAGGCATACGTGCCATTGTGCCGTCCTCGTTCAGGATCTCTATCAGAGCTGCTGCGGGTTGCAAACCCGAAAGGCGGGCCAGATCGACGGCAGCCTCGGTATGTCCGGCACGACGCAATACCCCTTTGTCCTGAGCATAAAGCGGATTGATATGTCCGGGACGGCCAAAATCAGAAGGCTTACGGTTTGGATCGGCCAAGGCACGTATGGTAGCAGCGCGATCGTGTGTACTTACCCCCGTTGTGCAACCTTCCAACAGGTCTACTGTTACCGTAAAGGGCGTTCCCAACATGCTGGTGTTGTCCTGTACCTGATGGTCCAGTTCCAACTCCTTGGCACGACTAATGGTAATGGGAGCACAGAGCACACCGCGTCCGTTGCGCAGCATGAAATTCACCTTTTCGGGTGTTATCATCTCTGCCGCGGTAATAAAGTCGCCTTCATTCTCGCGGTCCTCATCATCGACTACTATAACGAATTTACCCTGGCGGAAATCCTCCAGAGCCTCTTCTATAGTACTTAACTTTAATTCTGAATTCATAATTCACAATTATCAATTTTCTTAATTCTTTTCATTATCTCAACTCCCACCTCTTGCAGTTTATCCAGGTCACGACTCAGGCGTAGTTGGTATCTCCATATTCGCAGCCAGAGGAACAAGCCTATGGGCAATATGATGCCTGCCCATTTATTACGGCGCGAATTCCTGAAGGGACGGGTATGGGCATCTGGTATGATGTATGGGATCATATTCAGCAATCCAATTATATGATTGTCCTTGCTGTTATGCAGTTCCTTAATCAGTTTCTCCAGTCTTTCGCTGATTCCCCTGACGGTAGTATCTTCCTGATAGCGGAAGAATATATTCCAGTAAGAGGGCATCATCAGCAGATTATGGGTGGCAGAGTAAGCCTTGCTATCTTCTATCAACTGCTCCATTTGTTGGTAGCACTTGGGATAATCGGGATCAAAGATGATAACCTCTTTACGGCTGAGTTTCCTTGAGATACGCAGGCCCAGGAGTTTCATGAAGAATTTCTTGTATCCTTCGATGTCGAATACCATACTATCGGAATTTGCCTTATAGGTAAGCCATCCGCCAATGGGTAAAAGAACCATACTGCTAAGCCATTCTCCAAAATATGCATCCCAGGCACCTACTTTTGCATTATTCTCGCCGGCCACATTGATGATGTAATAGAAGATGAAGAAGATAACGCTTACCACAACGGGAATACCCAAACCTCCCTTGCGGATGATAGCTCCTAAAGGCGCACCGATAAAGAAGAAAAGCAGACAGGAAAGGCTCAGGGTGAATTTCTTCTGGGATTCCATCAAGTGTCTGCGTAACTGTGTATTCAAATCAGTGGTATAGCAAGTGGATCGGAACTCACATTCGGCCTTCATTGTTTCTGCTCTGCTGAAAGCATTCTTCCAGGCTGCCGATTTCTGGTCGTCGCGCAACTGGGCAAAGAGTGAATCGAAAGATGCTATCTCTGCCGCCTGACTCACGACTTTGGCGGAATCTTTTCTGCCGGGCGAGAGCATTCGGGCCAGATACGTTCTTCTGGCATTATCATAGATGCTATGCCCAATACTGTCGGTGCGCAAGCGTATGGAATCTATGCCACGATTTATCTCAGACAGGTTCTTTGCTTGTGCATTACCGGCAAAGAGATTCGCATCCCACAGGTTGAACTGGGTATTGAAAGCAATGTAGTCAACCTCCTCAATAAACGATTCTCTCATATAAGGAATGTTCGCTCTCAGCATGGCTCCCGACTGGTTGTCCATGTTCTTAAACCTTTCCCCGTCATAAAGGGTAAGTTTAAGATGTGTCTTGTCTGCCGTGCTCTGCAAGCGGCCGCTGTCAGCAATCACTATCTGCGTATCATCGTAGCTTTCTGAATTCGTATAGATCATTACTCCATACAGCATACCTGTTTCGGTATTCTTACGCTCAACGTACAGGTTGTAGCCGGGAATATCGCTATAGAAGATACCCTCTGGAATATCCAGTTCGGGGGACTTCTGCCTCATACTCCAGAGTAAGGTAAAAACTTGTTTATTGGCCTCCGGACTAATCTTGTTCTGGAAATAAAAGCTCCCTGTGCAAATCAGCACAATTAATATCAGAACAGGCATTAGTATACGTATCAGCGGGATGCCGGAAGCCTTCATAGCCAACAGTTCAAAGCGCTCGCCAAAATTACCGTAGGAAATCAGGCAGGCCAGCAGAACAGCCAGGGGAACCGATAAGGGAATAAGTGTAAGGGAACAGTACCAAATGAATTTGGCAAGGACGTCCCATGTGAGACCCTTGCCAACCAAGTCATCTACGAATTTCCAGATGAACTGCATCAGGAAGATAAAAAGACAGATGAAGAACGTACCTGCAAATAATTGCAGGTATCCTTTTAATATAAAGATGTCGAGTTTCTTTATTATCCTCATCGGCCTTTTTTATCCATCAGTTTTTCATTGAACATTGAGAATTGAGAATTGAACATTGAGCATTCTTCACTCTTGACCTTCGGTCGAGCCTGCTCACGATGATTTCATCGACCTCGAACGCGACTCGGCCATTTGAGAACAAGTTCTAATGACTCTCGCTGCTTACTCGGTTCGGGATAGTTGATGCGAGCATCACTCTCCTCTCACTTAATCGCAGCCTTCATTCTTGACCTTCGGTCGAGCCTGCTCACGCTCGGGATAGTTGATGCGAGCATCACTCTCCTCTCACTTAATCGCAGCCTTCATTCTTCATTCTTCATTCTTCATTCTTCACTTTATTCCCCTAAAGGGGGGGCTTATTGTACGTAGCTCTCCAGCAGTTTGGCCTGCTCATCGGGAACGATGGTTACCGAGGGAGTAGAAGCGGGAACCACTAATGATTCGCCGGCATGCAGGAAGATACCCTGTCCCTCGGGAGAGAGGAAGGCACATTCACCGCTTAGGCACATATAGACGCGGAAAGAGTCAATGCTGGCATAATTCCTTACAAAGCTCTTGGTCAGCTTCAACTCGTTGGTGGTGAAGAAAGGACTCGTTACCAAAGGTATTACCGTATCTCTCTCTTCTTTGTAGCATACCTTGGGGTTGTCTGTAATATCGTTGAAGTTGATGGCATCCAACGCCAACTCGGTATGGAGCTCGCGCAGGTTGCCGTCGCGGTCGCGACGCATATAGTCGTAGATACGATAGGTAACATCGCTGGTCTGCTGAATTTCGGCAATGACCATTCCGGCTCCAATACCGTGTACGCGCCCGGCAGGGATGTAGAAACAGTCGCCTTCCACAACGTTCACCTTGTTCAGGTCGTTCTCAATGCTGCCGTCGGCAACTTTCTTAGCATAGTCTGCAACGTCTGTCCGCTTAGCGAAGCCTGCAATCAGTTGGCTGCCGCGGTCTGCATCCACCACATACCACATCTCGTTCTTTCCCATCTTGTTATGGCGCTTCTTGCTCAGCTCATCGTCTGGATGTACCTGAATCGAGAGGTCCTGACGTGCATCGATGAACTTGATAAGCAGGGGGAAGTCTGTCCCGAACTTTGCGGTGTTCTTCTTTCCCAAGAAGTTAGCGCCGTAGCGTTCTACAACCTCGGGAAGTGTGAGACCTTTATTTTCGCCATTCAGCACGATTGACTCAGATCCTTTTACTGCAGATACCACCCAAGTCTCGGAGCCCCATAATGTAGGCTTGAAGATAGGATTAAACTTTAGGATTTCCATACGTATATTTCTTTATTATTATTTCGATTTTTGTATAAGATAGACAATGTATGCCAGACGGAGTTCCTCCTCACTGTAAACATCGCCGTATTCCTTGATGACTTTATCCATGCTGAATTTCTTCATGCCCGACATAAATTCGACCAGTTCCTGCACGCAGTCTTCACCCAGCACCTCGTTGGTGAAGTAGGTGATGTCCACATTCAAACCTTGGCGGATGAGTTTCTCCAGTTCGTCCAGCACCTCGTCGAACGACATGCTTTCGCTCTCGGCAAAATCATCCAGGGCGATTTTCCTGTCGATAGCATGTATCAACTTAATTTGCTGTTTTGTCTTGGCAGAAGCCTTTTGTCCTGCGTTGTCCGCTTCCGGGTTGGGCATCTGAACCATCAGGTCCTCCAAATCTTCCAGTCCGGTAAGGCTTTCCTCTGCAGCCTCTTCCTCGTCATCTATCATGAAGGCTGTCGGCTTTTTTACGAACTTCTTTCCTTCTTTAGATGGTGCCAGTTTATTGCTCTTGGCTGTTTTGAGTTTTAGGAACCCGCTCTCAAATGCTTTATCGATAATTGTTGTCCAATAGTCTTCGTCATGTGCATCGCCAATGCCGTATGTCTCATTGTCATACAAGCCCAATTCTTCTATTTCACGACTTTCTTTTCCAGTCAGATAGTCAATGAGAATTTGGCGTGGAACAGGCTGTTCTATTTCCGAGAGAGCCTTTATAATTTTTATAAGTGATTCTTTTGCATCCATATTTTGCTAGCCTTTGTATTCGGGTTGCAAATATAAGGTAATTATCATTTGCCACAAAAGTTTTTAAGCTTTTTTTTCAAAGTTTTATTCAAGGAAATTCTGTACAAGTTTTTCTGTCTCGTCCCAAAGCTCCTGCATTTGCTTGTGATGTACATACTTATCACCCAATTTTACCACCTTGTTCGACCTGCAGAAAGTCCCTGTCTGCCCGTCGCTCTCTGCATCGAACATCAGGTGGATGGCGGTCTCTGCTCCTTGTCTTGGTGTGCGGATGAAGGGACGGAAGAAGATATCTGCCAGGGGATCCAACAGTTTGTTTTGTAAATGTATGATTTTGGTATTCACTACACCCGGGTCGGCAGCATTTACTGTAATACCTTTACCCTTCACCCGTTTGGCCAAATCAAAAGAGAAAAGTGTGACAGCCAGCTTGGTATTAGCATAGACCAGAATACGTTGCCAGAAACCCTTACGGCCTCTTTGGAAAAATTCGGGGAACTGCAGTTTTCCCAGTACGTAGGAGCAGGAAGACATATTGACGATTCTTCCACCCTTGCCCATCAGGGGCAGGAGCAAACGGGTAAGCAGATAGGGGCCCACGTAGTTTACGCTGACTGTTCTCTCCAAACCGTCTACTGTGGTATGGAGTCCTGTCTCCAGCGTACCGGCATTGTTCATCAGCACGTCTATGTGGCTGAACTTGGCTTTTATTTGGTCAACGAAGTTGCGGACACTCTGCAAGTTGGATAGATCCAACCCCATGATTTCAACGTCGGTACATCCCGTCTCTTCTATCATCTGTTGACGACGGGCTTCCGACCGACTGGGGCAATAGCAGGCCATTACGGTATGGTATCCTTGAAGCAAAGCCTCCTTTGCCTCCTCATAGCCCATGCCTCCGTTGGCACCCGTTATAATTGCAACCTTCTTCATGCGTTCTGTTCTTTTTCTATTCTGGCAATCTCCTTTACGATATTCTTTGGCAACTCTTCTTTTAGGTGCTGATGGCAAGCCATCTCCAACGTGTACATACGTCCTATGCAGTAGTTGCTGTGCTTACAGCCACAACGGTAATGCGGGTCTTCCTTCAGCTTGTTTACGAAGTCGGGCTCGTTAAGCAAACTGCGTGCCATCTGAACGGCTTCGAAGCCATGCCCCAGCACTTCGTTGATCTTGTCGCCGGCTACGAGACCACCTACATAGATGAATTTCATGTCAGGCATAGCCTTACGGAACTTCAGCGCATCTTCCAGGAAGAAAGCTTCCTGATAGTTGACGGTCGGAATCATCAGTTTGCCACAGAGACGGACGCTGTGTTTCAACCAAGCCTTATCCATGTAATGGGTTAATGTCTGGATGGGCATCTCACCACGCATTACATACATAGGGGTACAGCTTACCAGACCTCCGCTAAGCACTATGGCGTGTACACCCAGCTCTTGCAGTCGCTTGGCTATGGGAATGCTGTGCTCCTCCAACGAAATGCCGTTCTTCCTGCCGTCACGCATATTCATCTTGCAGATGACAGCCATATCGTCCTTAGCAGCTTTCATTACCTCTTCGATACACATAGTCATGAAGCGCATACGGTTCTCCAGCGAACCGCCGTACTCATCATGACGGTGGTTGAAGTAGGGATTCAGGAACTGATCTATCAGATAGCCGTGACCGCAGTGAATCTCTACACTGTCGAATCCTGCTTCACGTGCCAGATTTACAGCTGCACCGAATTTCCTGGCCATAGGAGCTATCTCCTCAACGCGCAGCCCACGTACCAGGGTAGGACTGTACAGATTGAATCCTGTGCAGGCACCAACGGGAATGCATCCGCATATTTCCTTGTGGCTCATATTGCCGCAGTGTCCTAACTGAATGCCAGCCGCAGCGCCAGCCTCGTGTATGCCATCTGTGAGGTGGCGCAGGTCAGGAACAATCTCCGGACGCATAAACAACTGACGGTCGAAACTCAGGCCGCTCTCAGTAACGGCAGCATAGGCAACGGTGGTCATTCCCACACCGCCTTTGGCAACGCCTGTATGGTAGTCATATAGCATCTGACTGGGTTTGTGCCCTGGGCACATACTTTCAAAAGCTGCACTTCTGATAGTTCTGTTTCTTAGGGTAAGAGGACCGATATGTGCCTCTTCGAATATCTTATTTTCCATGTTTTAAACATTGAACCATTAATAACGAAAACGAAAACCAAAACCAAAACGAGTTTCAGGTTTCAGGTTCGCTAACCGCTAACCGCTAACCGAAACTTTGAATTTTGAACTTTGAATTTTGAACTTTGAATTTTGAATTTAATAAATAAACGGAATAATCCTTTTTCTGTTCCCTACTGCTTCGTCTCCGAACTCCTTGCGGTATTTCTTGTGAATGGCGTGGGCACGAGGTACCAGATTGGCTGCTGTCCACCAGACAAATACCCATGCTGCAGGTGAGGCGGCCACGATGGCAAAGCCTGTCCATTCCAACAACTCACCCAGATAGTTTCCGCTGGTCACAAAGCGGTACATACCGACCTGGGGCAGATAGTGATTGGTATCACCGGGTTTGCGCAAATGGCGGATTACGTGATCAGAATGCAGATTGACGGCCATTCCTACGAAGAAGACCACCAGGCCAATAATGGCAATAGGGTTGGCGAAGTAACTCCATCCCTGCTGATATGCTTCCTGTGGGAACCAGTAGAGTCCGCCTCCCTGCATGATGCCGTTGATGATGTTGAATGTTATGCCCGACAGCATGATGGTAACAGGCATTTTGCTCTTACCCGACATCAGGAACGGGAAGATAAAGCTACGCTGGAAGTAGTGCAACAGGAACAAACCCAGCAGCAAAATCTGGGGAGCGGCCAAAGAATTGCCGCTTGTGTACCAGATGCACAGCATCGTCAGGAAAGCGGGTGCCTCCATCAGCACCCATCCCACCTTGTTATTGATGCTCCAGCCCCACTGCCTGGTACGGAACTGTCCGTATCCGGCGGTAACAAAATACAGGCTGATGAAGACCACCAGGCCTAACACCACCATACCTGCCAACAGGTAGTTGAATATTTCTTCTGTCACTTCCAATGCTTGTTAATCCATTTTGTTCATCGCCTGCTCCAGGTCGGCTATGATATCCTCTACATTCTCGATACCTACTGACAGACGAACCAAGTCGGGAGCTACGCCTGCCTCACGCAACTGCTCGTCGCTTAGCTGACGGTGTGTATGACTGGCAGGATGCAGCACGCAGGTACGTGCATCGGCTACGTGGGTGACAATGCTGATGAAATCCAGATTGTCCATAAAGCGGATGGCATCCTCGCGAGTTCCCTTCAGACCGAAAGCAATAACGCCACAAGAGCCGTTGGGCAGATATTTCTGTCCCAACTCGTAGTATTTGTTGCCAGGCAGACCGCAATAGTTCACCCATCCCACCTTGGGATTCTTCTCTAACCACTCTGCCACTTTTTGGGCGTTGGCACAATGCTGACGCATACGCAGATGCAGGGTTTCCAATCCCAGGTTCAGCAAGAAGGAGTTCTGGGGTGCGGGGATGCTGCCTAAGTCGCGCATCAACTGACTCACCAGCTTGGTGGAGTAGGCCAACTTGCCGAACTGCTTGGTGTAGGTCAGACCATGATAACTTTCGTCGGGTGTTGTCAGACCGTGGAATTTATCGCCATAGGCATCCCAGTCGAAGTTGCCGCTATCTACCACCACGCCGCCTACTTGTGTAGCGTGACCGTCCATATACTTCGTGGTGCTGTGGGTAACAATGTCACAACCCCATTCGAAGGGGCGGCAGTTGATAGGTGTAGCAAAGGTATTATCCACAATCAGGGGCACACCATGCTTGTGAGCCATCTTGGCAAAGCGCTCGATATCGAATACGTTACCGCCAGGGTTACTGATGGTCTCGCCGAAGAAACACTTGGTGTTGGGACGGAACTCCTTCTCGATGCGCTCGTCATCCCAGTCGGGATCGATGAAGGTACAATCAATGCCCAGCTTCTTCATTGTCACGCCAAAGAGATTATAGGTACCGCCATAGATGCTGTTGGTGGTGATAAAGTGGTCGCCAGCTTCGCAGATATTGAAGATAGCATAGAAGTTGGCAGCCTGTCCGCTGCTGGTCAGCACAGCACCCACACCGCCTTCCAAGGCAGCAATCTTCTTGGCTACGGCATCGTTGGTGGGGTTGGCCAGACGAGTATAGAAGTAGCCGTTGTCCTTCAGGTCGAACAGACGGGCCATCTGCTCGCTGGTATCGTATTTGAATGTTGTACTCTGATAGATGGGCAACTGCTGAGGTTCGCCCTTTGTCGGCTTCCATCCGCCGTGAATGCAGATGGTCTCTAAGTTTCTTTTCATTGTCTTTATTTTAATCTTTCTTTTTGTTTCCTATGTTAATATCCACGGTTTTATGTTCGTGGAACGATGTTACTCCCTGATTTACTGTAAGTTTGCCATTCTTGTCTATCTCCAGGGGACTTATCAGCACAACGCGCTCGTCTGGATTCTCTGCCATGCGGCCGTGATAAACGCAGTAGCGATTATCGTTGGGTAATGTTATTACCATACAATGACCGGTTCCCAGTACGTTCCCCTCTTTCTGCAGAACAGGGTTATTGTCGGCCTTCTCGAAGGGACCCAGCGGGTTCTTGCTGGTAGCATAGCCAACGGCATAGTACTGACCGCCATAGTGATTGGCGCTATACATTATATAAAAGGTATCTCCCTCGCGGAAGATGTAGCTACCTTCTGTCCAACGGCGGTTCACCTCCTTGTGGGTAGCACTGCGACTTTCCCACTCAGCCTGAGCATCATCCAGCTTCTTGGGAGGGCATAGCAACAGCTGAGGTTCACCAATCACACCGCTGAAGTCAGGCTTCATCTCCACACCATATACCCAGCTCTCTTCTATGTTGTCATAGACACCTGCAGTTTTCAGGCTATCGGCAATCTCACTCTCCACGCTGTGCTTGTAGCAGCAACGGCTGAAGTACAGATAGCAACGGCCCGTCTCGTCGTCGAAGTACACGTTGGCATCGATGACGGGATATTCGGGGTTGAAGATGGGGCGGTCGTAGAGATCCTTGAAGGGACCAGCAGGTGAGTCGCTCACTGCTACGCCAATCTTGAAGTTCTCCCCCTCGTTGGTGGGATTCTCCTTGTAGTTGGCGCTGAAGAACATATAATATTTGCCGTCGCGCTCATACACTTCGGGTGCCCAAAAGCAGTCCACGTTCCATTGGTCGGCTTGGCCTCCCTGATAAACCTTTCCGCAGGGCTCCCAGTTGCTTAGGCTATCGCTCACGAAAGCTTCGAAGCCGTCCTCCAAGGAGGTGCCGTACATATAATATTTACCGTCGCTGGCATGCAACAGGAAGGGGTCACCAAACTTCAGGGGCAACGGGTTGCTCCACGACAGGGTATAATTCTTCTTGTACTTGTAGTTAATACAACTTGTCAGTGCCAAGCTTGCCACCAGGCACAGCATTAGGGTAATACTCTTGTAATTCATAATTCTTATATAGTTTACCGTTTACTGTTTACCGTTTAGCGAATAATTTTCAACTTGAAAAATTCTTCACTTTTCACTTCTCCCCTCTCCCCGGAGAGGGGTTGGGGGTGAGGCCGTATTCTTCACTTGTGGTAACCACTTGGGTGTTCTTAGGGTCGGAGTCGGCTTTGCGGAACCAGTCGCTGTATTCTATGTAATGTGCAGCGTAGGTCTTGTTCAGCGCCTGAGCCTGAGCAGGATCCACCTTTTTGATGAACTTGGCAGGCACGCCGCCCCAAAGTTCGCCGTCGCCAATCTGCGTGTTGCTCAGCACCAGGGCACCAGCAGCTACGATGGCACCTTTGCCCACTACGGCATGGTCCAGTACTGTAGCACCCATACCCACCAAGGCACCGTCTTTAATCTCGCATCCGTGTAATGTTACGCTATGACCGATAGTCACATCGTCGCCCAGGATGCAGGGAGCCTTACCATTCAGGGTATGAATGCAGGAGTTGTCCTGAATGTTAGTGCGGTTACCCACCTTCACAAAGTGTACATCACCTCTGACCACTGCATTGAACCATACGGTGCAGTCGTCACCCATCTCTACATCGCCTACTATCACGGCACCTTCACTGAAATAGCAGTGCTTGCCAAATCGGGGAGCAGGCATCCCCTCCAGTCGTTTTATTATTGCCACTTTATTTTAATTCAAAATTCAAAATTCAAAGTTCAAAATTCAAAGTTCAAAATTCAAAGTTTCGGTTAGCGGTTAGCGGTTAGCGGTTAGCGAACCTGAAACCTGAAACCTGAAACCTGAAACTCGTTTTGATTTTCGTTAACGTTATCGTTGAGTATTCAGGCTGTTTCTCTCTTCTTCACTCAGATAAGGTGAAAGTTCCTCATATACCCGTTTGTGATAAGCATTCAGGTATGCTATCTCGTCGGGCAGCATCATCTCCCAGATAATGGGAGTGGTATCTATGGGACAGAGGGTCAGCGGCTCCAACTGTAGGAATTCGCCGAACGCTGTCTTCTTGTATTCCGTTATAAGCATGGTGTTTTCTATGCGTACCCCATGTTCTCCGGCTCTGTAGATGCCAGGCTCGTCCGTAATTGTCATTCCTGGTAGCAAGGGAGCCGGCATGTAGTTCATGCGGAACTGGTGCGGGCCCTCGTGAACATTCAGGTAAGATCCTACACCATGACCTGTTCCGTGCAGGTAGTTGATGCCGTCCTGCCACATAGCGTAACGAGCCAGCACATCTAACTGCGTGCCGCAAGTCCCCTTGGGGAATTTGGCCATTGCCAGACGGATATGTCCCTTCAGCACAAGGGTGTAATCGCGCTTCTCTGATTCGGTGAGCGGGCCCAGTGCGATGGTTCGTGTGATATCTGTTGTACCGTCCTGATATTGCGCTCCGCTGTCCAGAAGCAGTAAGCCTTTCGGCTCCAGCCTGATATCCGTCTCGGGTGTGGGTTCGTAATGAACGATGGCACCATGAGGGCCGTAGGCAGCGATGGTATCGAAAGAGATATCGCGGAAGAGAGGCTGCTCAGCTCTCAGGGAAGTCAGTTTACGGTCAATATCCATCTCCGTTGGGAGTTGAGAGTTGACAGGTGAGAGTTGACAGTTGGTTACCGTTTTCTTCAACCAACAGAGGAACTTCACCATCGCCACGCCGTCGCGAATCATCGCATTGCGGTAGCCCCTTATCTCCGCCTCGTTCTTGATGGCTTTCATGGGCGCAATCAGCGACTTATGCTCTACAATCTTGCAGCTTTCGGGCAGATAGGCCTGCAGGTTCCAGTTGCTGGTATTGGGGTCCAGTAGCAGTGTCTCTGTCTTGTAGGCCTTCAGTGCCTTGGTGATATCAGCATAGGGTAGGGTGTTTATCTTATTCTCCTTCAGGTAGGCAGCTACCTCGGGAGTAATCTTCTCGGGATTGGTAAAGAGAGTAGCCTTATTTTGATCCAACAGCATATAGGCTACGAAGACAGGGTTGCAGTGTACGTCTGTTCCGCGCAGGTTCAGCAGCCATGCAATCTCGTCCAACTGACTGACAACCGTTCCTTGGGCTCCTGCCTGAAGCAAAGCCTCACGCAGACGGGTCAGTTTGCTCTGACAAGTCTCGCCCGCATATTCCAGCGGTTGAATCTCGATGGGATTCGTGGGTATGACGGGGCGGTTCTCCCAAAGCTCATCAGCAGGGTCGTCAACAATGCGCAGATGTAAACCAGCCTTTTCCAACTCATCCTTCATACATCTTACATCAGTCATTGTATTCACCCAGCCGTCGATGCCAACCTTTAGAGATTCCTCTTTTAATTGAAAATTGAAAGTTGAGAACGCCGAAGGGGTCGCGAGCGGAACGCGAGAACGAAGTGGCAATTCAAAATTATTGGTTCCTTGCTCCTCAGATTTTGAATTTATAAATTTTGAATTTTGAATTCCATCGCTAAGCCATTGGCTGATGGTGGGCGTTTCCTCCAGTTTATCCTTCATCAGGCAGAAAGGCGTTCCGCTCAGTTGGTCGGCAGCAGCCAGGAAGTAACGGCTGTCCGTCCATAGGGCCGCATCCTCCAGTGTCACGACCGCTATTCCGGCACTGCCGTCAAAACCGCTAATCCACTTGCGTGTCATCCAGTGGTCAGGAACATACTCGCCGCAGTGAGGATCGGTGCTGGGAAAGATAAAAGCCTGCAGGTTTCTTTCTCGCATGTATGCACGTAGTGCTTGTACGCGCATACATATTTCATTCTTCTTCATATTCATGGTTGCAAAAATACGAATAAGCGAGCGGAATACAAAATAATTCATTATTTTTATTCCCGAGCGTGAGTATTTTAGAGATAACGTCTCAAAATTACGAATAAGTGGGGGAAGAATACAAAATAATTCATTATTTTTATTCCCGAGCGTGAGTATTTTAGAGACAACGTCTCAAAATTACGAATAACTGAGGGAAGAAGAAAATAAAATCATTTATTTTTTCTTTCGAGTGACAGTAATAACTCTTTTTTTATTATATTTGCATCATCAAAGTGTTTTTATCACCGAAGAGTGAAACATAAATAATACCACAATGAGAAGAACATTCTTTTTTCTAATTACAGCTTTTTGTGTCCTGTTCGAGGTTGGGGCACATCGTATGAATATCATCTTCGAGACAGATATGGGCAACGATGTCGACGATGCGCTGGCGATAGATATGCTATACAAATACCATCATCAGGGTCGCATCCGTCTGATGGCCGTTATGTTGAACAAGGAGGGCGAGTTTCCGCCCAAGTATATCGATTTGCTGAATACGTGGTACGGCCAGAAACGTATTCCCATCGGGCTGAGTCCCAGAAGCAATCAGAGTATGGTGGCAGGAACCAACTATACACAGGTTGTTTGCGAGAAAACCGACGAGAAGGGTAAACCGCTTTATAAACGAAGCATAAAGGACTATACGCGTCTCCTTCCTGCTGTCAAGCTTTACCGTAAGTTGCTGGCAAAGGCCGATGATGCTTCGGTGACTGTCGTCTCTGTTGGTTTCAGCACGAATCTGGCTTTGCTGCTGGATACCCAGGCTGACGAATACTCACCTCTTACGGGGCGTGAACTGGTAGCACAGAAGGTAAACCGACTGGTAACGATGGCCGGACATATCGAGAACCCCCAATATGCCGAGTATAATGTAGTGAACGATGTGGCGGCTTGTCAGCATGTATTCAGCGAATGGCCCACACCCATCTATATGTCGCCCTTCGAGTTGGGGCTTCAGATCCGTTATCCTGCGCAAAGCATCGAGAACGACTTTACCTGGACTCGTCACCATCCCATCGTCGATTCGTACAAAGCCTATTTGCCTAAGATAGAGGACCGTCCCACCTGGGACCTCACAGCTGTTCTGTATGCCATAGATCCGCAGCAGTTCTTTAATGTCTCCCCATCCGGACGTGTTGTAGTAACCAAGGAAGGCTACACGCATTTCACCCCGGATGCTTCGGGCAGACACTTCTACCTTTTCATCACCCCAGAACAGGCAAAGGCCATCCTGGATTACTTTGTAAGGATGATAACCACCAAGTAGTTGTAGTTAGCAAATAGGGGCGCTTAATCCGTCAGGTTTTTTCTGAATATCAGAATTGGATTCAGCCAAAGCGTATTAAGCACCGTTTTTGCGACTATTAATACTCGCAAAATTTTCTATTAATAGTAGCCATTGTTTCTATTAATACCTGCAATCGAGGGCATTTTGAACGCATTCGAAAATGTAAAGATTATTCTTATCATAATAGTTCTCTCCCCTTTGGGGGAGTCGGAGAGGGGCCATTTCCTCCCACACGAGGCGGTAAAAATTTCCTAACTAGGGAGTAAGTTTTTCATGGTTATGCAAAAAAACGCCGTCTTTTAAGCCGTTTTTTAATTTGTAAGGATTATTCACATTGCCTGCAAACTTCTGTGTTTTTATTCTCCTATGGCGTTCCGCCAAGAGATCTTATGAATAATCTGGATTGATTTAGTTGAAATGTGGAAAATTAAAGAAAACCGCCAAAACCCTTCTGCTCAGGCTGAGACTACGTCTTTGATGCTGTGTCTGTGTTCTTTTACTTGTAAGCTAGGCTTCCAGATAAAAGCACCCAGCCACACCATCAATCTCTTTTGAGATTTCAACCTGACCAGAAGAAAAACCTCGCTTCGCTAAAAAATAAAGCCTCACCCCCCGCCCTCTCCGAGGAGAGGGAGCTGAGGTTATGAGGACTATGATAAATTGTTAATAATCTTTTTTCAGTTCCCCTCTCCTCGGAGAGGGGTTAGGGGTGAGGCCTGGATTCGCTGCTTCATGGACCGAATACCAATGGGTGAAACACATGAGCAACAGAAGCCGGGTTTTATGGGTTTTCTTTTATCAACAAAAGTGAAGAAGAACCAATCGAGTAGACGAGTTGATAGGCCCCCTTCTGACTTCCCCTAGGAGAACAGAAACCAAAATTAGCCTAACATATACCCCTGAATGGTTATAAGCCCCGATGGTTATCGGGATTAGAAGACGGGAGATTAAACCCATCCAACCTCCCGTTCTCCCGTAGCGATAACCATCGGCCCTCACACCCTTTTTTTGTAATATGGGAGGTTAAAATGCGAGAAATCAGTAATTCGAGCGCTATGATGGTACTGATTCGTTGATACTGTCAGACAATTAATCACTGCCTTTTACCAGATAGAAAGATTCCGTTTTATCCGTCAGAAAACCGTTTAATTCATTATGATCGCAATATAGCTCCCCATTAAAGGTTTTGTCCCAACCCTCAGCAGAAGAAAGCTTAATCACTCGTCCATCAAATGTAAAAGTCCCCTTCTTAAATAACTGGATGACGCTATCCTTCTCATTCACAATGTAATAGTTGAACTCATAGGTATAGTTCTTGTGCAGGAATATATTCACGGCATTCGCCTCATGAGGCTTAAACCAGTACCCGAAAAGTACCTTGTCATCATACACCTCGTCAGAATCCAACTCAGCGTACAACTGCTCTGTAACCGGATGCTCAAATTCGGAAGAAGAATTTTCCTCATAATCAACAAGGGTATTCTCCGATGCCACCTCGGTTTCCTCCTCTCTGAAAGAAGGACAACTAACCATCCAACCCAGACAGATTATAACCAGTATAAAAAGGAACAGTTTCTTCATTGTGGATTTATTCTTTCTTGTTAAAGTCAATTAAAACGGATCAGATATTAATACCTTTTAAGTTACATAGTTTTCTGTTACGATGACAAAGGTAGATATTCTTTGCGAGATCCACAAACAATCTTCATTCACAAGCCTTGTAAATTAAGCAATTTTTGAATCATAGTCTCCTGATCCTGATTAAAGTAGTTTTCAGTCTTTTTCTAATTGAGAGTTAATAGGTCAATACCCGATTAACTTGTTTTTCTCACTTTTTTCATAAAAGCAGGTGGCGTTTGCCAAAAAACTTTGTAACTTTGCCGTTAGAATAAAAAAAATGGTAAATATATGGCTACAATGACAGTACCCCAGCAGATGCCAGACACATTCACACTGACTGTGCCGAAGGCCGACGTAAACTTCTTTAAGACAATAGCGAAGAAGATGGGCTGGACCATAAAACGTAATAAGGTTACTACCAGGAAACCTTGCCTTTATGATCCGGAAACAGGCGAACATCTCAACGAAGAGACCATGAAGATCATTGAGGATGTCAGAAGCGGCAAGGAACCCACTTATGAAATGAGCTCAATGGAAGATTTTAAAGCATGGTGTGAAGCGCTCTAAGCTATGGCGAAATACATTATAAAACCAACTGGCCCATTTCGCAAAGACTTGAAACTAGCAAAGAAGAGAGGGCTTCTTTTAAGTGATTTATTTGCAGTTATTGGAATGCTTGAGAACGACGAGCCCTTGCCTGCTAACCTGCATAATCACCTCTTATCAGGAGATTATAAAGGCTATTGGGAATGTCATATCAATCCTGACTGGCTTTTACTCTATGAGAAGGATACAGAAATACGTATCATATCTCTTTACCGCACAGGAACACATTCCGACATATTCGGCAAAGGTAAGAGACGATAAAACTCCATTTTGGTCATAGGGACGGATCCTTCGTTAGAAATTCCGTTTCCGCGAGTTTGAAATTTTAATTCGAGAGGAACTCAGGCTTCATACTTGGCCCGCTCCTGACCTGATTTTCAACTAATTTGGAAAAGACCTGATCGGTTATCTTTTCTTTCTAAACTCAGAGAAAGCGAGGATTGCAAGGACAACAGCAGCAATAACATCCACAATGTTCCATAACGTCCTGCCCAGTGCCACTTTTATAAACGGCTGGAACAGTAGAGCAAGCCCGCCAAAGGTAATTGCCAAAGGCACATTCTCTTTCTCGTAGTACTGATAGGCCATAATAGCAAAAGCAATCATCGCCACAATGCGTACCAACTGATAATAACCATATGGCATAGGCGCCAAACAAAGCAGTAAAAGAACTGCAAGCAGAAGTTTAAGGTAGTTCATGACTTATATGGATTAAGATTAATATAAAGTCCTGTGGCATCTTGCAATATCCCCTGATTGCTACAAGGCTTCATAGTTGCTATGTCAATTTGCAAGAAACAAACGATAAAGTTTTCCTTTCGGGATTGTTCAACAAACGCATCATAGTCTAATTTGTTCCATATACATACTGGGGCATCATGGCTATTGTCGTCATATATTTCTACACAAATGCCATATTTTGTACCATTATACGAGAATATCAGATGCGGAGCTTTTATAACTGCATAACCTTTTATTATTGGCTTGTCAAGAATCCACTTGAATAAGTTTACATCAAGATGTTCTTCTGCATAATTATCCAAAATCTGTTTTGCTGCACTAATACCTTCAATTAGAGTTTTGTTATGCTCTTTGGTAAAAGAGAGAAAAGACTGCCTGATAAATAGTCCCACAATCTTGTTGTTATCTATATTCAATGTTATATCATACTCGTTAATTTCATCAACTACGGTATAGATAATTGTTTGGTTTCCATCAACAATAGTTTCAGCAGTAACTAAAACATCCTTTCCAAATACTGCATATTGTTTATAAAACGACCTTACCCATAACAAAAATTGTTCCTTTGATACGGTTTCTTCTCCTTTTTCTTTCTTACATAAAACTGAATCAGCCACAAAAAGAGACAATCTTTTCGTTTCATGAGAGACCCATGCGTCACAAAAGATTGAATACAAATCTGGTGTCGTATTCATTTCTTCTTCATCTTCTGTCTCGTTGGTTATTTCTCCAGTAAGGACACGATAAAGTGTCTTATGAACAGCAAATATAATAGCACATTCTATAAAGAATATAAATGTACCACCTGTATTGGCAGCAGCAATGAGATAGCTACCGATTCCTAATATAATCACATCAACCAAAAGGGTAAGCGACAAAGCAACATATCGATTAAGTTTCATACGAAAATAATTAGTTTAGTTGTATATAATCGTATTTATGAGAGTCCTCTCTCAATTCTTCTTTATTATCACCGCAAAGATATTAATTCTTCACAGCATACACAAGAATAACGTCTTCACAAGCCTTTTGGACTTGGCATTTTACATTTCCACACCACATTGGCACGTACAAGATCTATCTTCTTCGCCTCCCCACGTTTGCCTGAAATTGTGTAATACTTTACGATGTTCCTGGGCAACAAGCCCAAAAATGCCCTCCTGATTCTGGCACATTTTTCATTTATGGAGTTCTGTGTCGGGTTCGTCACATCATTGATGCTCTGCATCACCCTGTCTGTCATTCCGTATGGACGTAACAGAAGATACAACTGTGTCAGCTCCTTCCTGTAATCTGGCAAGCACTTCAGCACAATCCCTTCCGGATGTGACAGGAACAGCAGATAGACAGCTTTCACTAACGGCTCCATCTTTACTTCCGTATTTTCACCATCCACAAGCACAATCTTGTAGTCCTCTGTCACCAACATCTGCGGGAATAACTCCTCTTCATTCATTGCAGCCGCTATCTCTGCATCATCCACTCCGTATGCCTTGAGCTTGCGCACTTTCTCTTTCACTTCGTCCAAAAGAATGGAGCAATGGAACTGCTCCAATTCTTTTGAAAACATCTTCCGTACTTGTTTTTCCATGGCATCGACTATTTAGAATCCCATAGCATCCATCATTGCATCATACTCCATAGGGTTGCTAGGCATATCGCCGTACATTCCATCCGTAAGGGCATCCCAGGAATCTTCCTCAGTCCACTCATAGCCACCATCATTGTAGCTTTCACACTCGTAATCATCATACTCCTCATAAGAGTCATCATAAATACAGTTTGCCATAATTGTAAGATTATTAATTGTTAATATTATATTTTATGCTAATACATTTTGTGCAGTACGCTCCATTAGACTTCTCTTCATATAAAGTTGGTTTTCAACTATCAGTTCATAATCACACTTGTTTTCGCCCATTTTGATTGTCAGAACGAACAATTCAAGGAAGGTCAGAAAGCAGAACAGGATGATGTAGAATGCGAGCGAAACTTTACTTTGTGACACCACCTTTAATGTTGCCTCAAGTTCTTCGATAAAACCAGGAGCTCGTTGGCTAATCTCTGCCCTGACAGTTTCTGCCACTTCTTTCTTGTCTAATCGAAGTTGCTCAAGTTGCGTTGAGTAAATCTGAATCTGATCATTATTCGCTTTCAATTGCTCAGTAAGAGGATTTGCCAAAGTTATTGTGTTGACCGTTTGCGTCTTAACTTTCTTCGGCTTCCCGTTCTCGTCAATACCAATGACTTGTTCCTGGGTAGAAACATTTGTTCCTTTAATGACAGGTCTTTTCTGTAATTCCTCATTCAATGCAATCGTAGCCTCGCTTAATGAATCCATTTCCTGAGAAATGCGTTGAATATCGCTATCGTAGATGGAGAGCCTCTTCGTAATTGTCTTACTGATTATCTCTTCTCTCTGTTCCTGAATAGCCTGCTGGATATCATTGCGGAATATAATCTGATCAAATATGCAAGAACCCAAGATTGCCATACATATTGCCATTAGGAATCTCATGCCCCCCATTGCATACGCTTTACCTACGTTCAAGATAATTACTCTTTCAACACAAAGGATGATAAACATAAAAGCCAAAGATACACATGCCTTTAAGAAACAAGACTCTATATTGAGGTATCTATCAGCAAAACAATAACCTATAGTTCCCCAAAGTACCATCATAATGCAAATAGCAGATAACAGTTTTCTGTACTGGCGATAACTAGCCTCACCACACTCCTTCATAATGTTTTTATCCCATCCGATAAGGAATAATCCTATGTTATTTAAAGTTCTCATAATCTTTTGTAATTTTATTTGTTATCAATAAAGTTCATTGCAACAGCAGCCATTCCTTTCTGGAAGCCTCTTCTGTATGACTCAATCATGGTTAACATTTTAGGGTCATTGTCTTCTAACAACCTTTGCATTTCATTAATTTCTGCAAGGTGTTCTTCAATAGTCTCCTTGCGAGCCTGAAGTCTGCTTGCAGCACCTATTGCACAAGCATTACGAGCATTGGTAATGTTTACATCAACCTCTCTCATATCACTTTTATAGCGAAGGATGATGCGCTTGAATAGCATCTCCAGATCATTACGGATAATCTTTTCTTTGGTATCACGGTAAGTGATGTCGCAGTTAACCAACGCATCTTGAAAGCCATCTTCCTCAAAATCTTTGTGGATAAAGTTAAAGATAATGTCAATGGGCATCCCTGTTCCCCATGTGATGGTAATAATCTTCTTCTCATCACGCTTTACTTCTTCAGGAGAAGCTGTTTCTTCATTCTCTGCTCCTTGAGTGTTTTCTGTTAGTTCAGGAAGAATCTCTGCATTTTCCTTTGAATTAATGTCAAACAATTTAAATAGTCCCATAATTGTATTCTTTTTATTTATTTCACAATCTTGTTATTTTGCCCCTTTATACTTGAAAAAAAGAAAAGGTAACCGCTAAAACAAAAAAAAGTTATATTTTTGCGAAAAATAACAAGATATGATACGCAGATTATGCCTCATACTAGCAATTTTGTTGTATTCCTCTGTTGGGAATTCTCAACGTAAATGGGCATTTCTTGTTGGAATCTCTAACTATGATACAGCACTTACAGGTTATCAATGGAATAATATTAGCGGAACAGAAGACATCAATCTTCTTGCTCCTATACTTTATAACCAAGGGTTCTCCACAATAACATTGTTGGACAAGGATGCTACATACAACAATGTTGTCACTCAGATTACGGCTTTTTCAGACAAAGTAAAGAAAGGTGATATTGTATATCTGCATTTCTCTGCACATGGACAACCTATTGAAGACACCAATGGCGACGAGGAGGATGGATGGGATGAAGCTATCGTTCCTATTGATGCTTATAAGATATATAAGAAAGGTTTCTATGAGGGAGATAGGCATTTGACCGACGATCAATTAAACAAATATGTTAAGAGATTACGTGAAAAGATTGGTCCTAAAGGATTCCTTTATGTAACTATCGATGCCTGTCATGCAGGAACATCTTCAAGAGCTAATGATGAAACGGTTCGTGGCACTCGCGTTGGATTTACTTATAATAATAAGGTGTATAAGCCATCATCCAACAAAAAATCTCATTATAAAGTTGAAAGTTCAGCCAAGTTGGCTAATGTTGTTTTTGTTGAAGCCTGTCGCCCAGACCAGGTTAACACGGAGATAAAGGTGGAAGGGAAACGCTTTGGCCCTCTTTCCTATAATATTGCGCAGGTTCTTTCTGAGAGTCCTCTTAGCAAAGACCCTATGTTGTTCCTGAATAATCTTAAAAGGGGTATTTCCGAGAATAGTCATTGGCCTAACAATCAAAATCTTGTAATAGAAACAAGTTTCTAATCATGGGCAAAGAGATAACTATAGATAATATCGAACTGAACAGATTTATTTCAGATGAACAAGGGAAAGTCTTATCCTATTTAAGGAAAACCTTCTCTGTATCAGATGATGATCTCAATGATATCTATCAAGAATCATCTACTGCATTGTTCTTGAATATTCGTGATGGAAAGTTATCCAATCTTACAAGTTCTCTATCAACATATTTCCTTCGTGTCTGTATCAACCAAACACTAAAGTTCATAGGAAAAAGACAAAAGGTCGTACCTTTGTTCAATGATAACACCCTCACAAATAAAGATGCCTTTAGGCCTGACAAGATAGACGAGCTTTACCAACTATGTACAGAAGACGAGGAAGCAGAAAAGGTATCACGCTCCGAGAAGATTGTCCAAAGTATCATAGAATCTATGCAAGACACATGCAAGAACATCTTTAAAGGTTATTATTGGGATAATCTCACGACGGGCACTATTGCGGATATGTATGGCTTTTCCAATGCCAACTCCGTCAAGACGCAGAAATATAAGTGTCTACAGAAATTCCGCAGTAAGTATAACGAACTAATGAACAGAATCTATGGATAAGAACGACGAAATATTGATGGATGGTATCGATGAGCGAATAGAGGCATTCCTTCGTGGCGAGATGACTGCAGAAGAAGAGGCGGCTTTCAAGCAGGAGATTCGCCAGAATCCTGAATTGCGTAGCCGAGCAATGGCTATGACCTCACTCATCAAGGGTCTGCACGATCAGAATTCTGCAAAGGAAGCAACTATCATCAAAGAATATACTGCAAAGTCGAGAGTACAACCAATTCTTTGGTGGGCTTGCTCCGTTGCTGCTGTATTAGTAATTGCATTTGGCATTTACAAAGACCACAAGTATCGTATGCTCGACGCAACAATCTCCCCATATTATACGGAATACGACATGAGTGATGTTTCTCGTGGAGATTTAGACTCTGTCACGATATCCCATCTATATGACCTTTTCATTCAGATACAAGTAAACAGGAGCGTATCAAATATCATTAAAGAATTGGAACCCATTTACAATTCACTTGATGAGAACTTTACATACAATGCCTATGCCAACGACATTGCGTGGAACCTTGCTTTGGCATACGTAAAGGATGACCAAATAGACAAGGCTATTAATATCCTGCAAAAGCTCAAAGCGGATAATCCAGATACACCTATATCCCAAAAAGCCCAAGAATTGCTAAAAAAAGTCCAAGAATTATAAGTTTTACACAGAAATATTTGTTTTTCTCAATTCAAACACTTACCTTTGCACTCAAACATTAGAGTCATTGAACCAATATGTTAGGAATTAACACAAGGCGCGCCCCTATTAGGGGAGACATTGCGAATCAGATTCGTGATGCCGTTGCCCGTGTCGCTAATGGGCAACTAAATGCGCAGGAGCAAGCGAGTGTTAAACGTGCAAAAGAGGCCTTAGGCCGTTACGAGATTCATTGGGAACTATGAAACCAATTTTAGACATAAGGAGGGCTGATGACACATCGGCCCTTTTTAATTTTAAGTGTGGTGTAAAATCTATGGACGATTTCATACACGACCCAAATAACGGATTGGCCAAATTCATAAAGCTACGCTTTTCTAATTTATGGATAGTCTTTGAAGGCGAAAAGGCTGTCGCTTTTTTTGCACTTAGCAAAGATGCGCTAATGCTCAATAGCGAAGACAGACGAACAATAGAAAAAGATAAAGAAAAAGCGACAGCACTGGCAGCTCCAGAAGACGCAGACAAATTATGGGAGAAAGAAAAATATCCCGCAATTGAAATTGATTACCTTGCCGTTTGCAAGGAGAAGCGCGAAGACCCAGAAGACCATTTGGGCACAGCCATTATTCAATCAATTGCTCAATTTGCCGCTGCCGACAAACTTTCAGCCACCATGTTTCTCACTGTTGAAGCATTAGACACTAAAGAGTATAGTGCTGTGAAGTTTTACCTCAATTGTGACTTTGAATTTAGCGACGTGGCACAAAATAGATACAACTACGAGTCAATGTTTGGCAATCAGCCAACAACTAGAAGAATGTACAAGCTTATCATCCCTATAGAATAATCCGACTATTAAAAGTAAACATGGAGGGCAATCACAAGGTTGTCCTCTTTCTTTTTCGATTACCTTTCCTCTGTGTAGCGTATCAAGGGTAAAACAGATACAACATGGAAAATCATATTGAACAGATAGAAAAGTACCTAAGGGGACAGATGAGTCAGGAGGAAGAAGGTATATTCAAGAAATCGTTGACTACCGATGTACACCTATGTTCATGTGCTTTTATTGTGACATACATGCTGAGAAAACAAAAATTTATGTAAGGATTTGTTACTCTCGATAATTATATGTAACTTTGCAGACGGAAACAACCTCTGGTTTCTGCTCAATACTCGAGTCTTGAACCAATGTTAGTAGCTTAATTCCACGGATAAGGGGGCCGCCAGTATTAATTTAAGCTATTATCATTATGATAATAATATTTTTACAAAAAATCAGGAGCACTAAGTCGAGCCGTATAGCACTATGGATGTCAATTATCGCATCTTTGCTAAGCATTATGGCTTCACTTCAAGTATTTATGTAGCTCTTTATTGGGGGAGAGGAGTATTCCTCTCCCATTTTTAATTCAATCCGTCCAACAAAAAAAACGATCCCCAGTATTTATAATCAATGTATTTGTTGTTATCATATCCACGCAAGTACCTTTGGGCATTTCTAAGAGATTGTAACTTACTATTTCCCGACATTAGGTTCTTGTAAAACTCAACCATAAGAATTCTCGTAGCTTCATCGTCAACTTTGGTTGCACTCATGAGTATTGTGTTGACCCCGGCTTTCTTAAATCCACGCTGTAGTCCGCAAACGCCATTGCTATTAGTATCTCCAAGTGCTGATTCACATGCAGAAAGAACCACTAAATCTATTCCTTTTAGATCCGTTTCTGAAATCTCTTTTGCTGTAAGAATACCATCATCGTCACCTAAGACTTTATTGTGTTGAATAAGTTTGTTTCCTCCAGACAAAACCAAGAAAGAGTGGGTTAGTGTAACATCTTCCTTAACCGGGTTATTTTCATTATTCAACGATTCCAAGAAATCAAAATTTTGCCTATGTTTTTCTAAAGAAACATTCTCCGGTTCAATATACATTCCGTGTGTTGCTAGATGTAATATATGAACATTCATGTCAGATAGTTTTCGGAAACTTTCTTCTGTGCCTTCATTTCCGACATATAACGTTGTGGCTATATTTTGGCTGGATAGCAAATCCTTAATATTATTAACCTCATCTAGCGTATTATATAATGGCTCAAAGCCACCACGTTCAGAAATACCCCTTAACAGACTAGGCAATGTCCCTGTTTTCTCTTCCAAAGCGAATTCCGCCATCTGATTATATTCAAGTCCCCCATACAAGACCGCTTGACCTTGTTTGTTACCGTTCTTATTTTTGAGAAGTTCTTTTGTGGACGACAGCCTATACATATTGAATTTCTCAAACAATAGCCCGTAGCCATCTACAATTAAATACTCTATCGGAAAAGTATGAAAGAAATAGTCTGCTGAAAAAAAGATATTCCTAGCATTTTTATATTTGTATAATATAGGTCCCCAAACTTTTTCTCCGAGAGTATTTATGTCCATTTCCGTATCATAATCACTATAAAGTTCTATCATTTGAGGATTTTGACAATGTTTGTCAACAACCATGGCATTATATGTAAAACCTTCATGCTCTTCCTGGGTTGTGGCTATAAATTCAATTGCAATATCATCCTCAGACAAAACATTTTGGATATCTTTCCATGTAATATTTAGTCCTGATAAATAATCGTTATTTTGGTTAATTCCAGTATAAAGCATAAAACTCTTCGAAAATAGTACATAGTCATATAATTTTGAAAGATAAACTTCATTGTTATCTAATTCTTTTACGACATTCCGATATAAAAGGAAGTCTCTCTCATATTTGTCCCAAAGACGTTGTTTTTGTTCGGTTGTCATTTCCACAACACCATCGAATATTCTTATATAGGTATCTAGCAATGCCGATAAATATGCTTCAGCTTTTGACAATTTTTGTGTTTTGTAATGCAAAACAGCCAAAAGATGTTGCATGGATATACTACCATAGATGTCATCTTTTTGCAATTTTAGAGTTTCATTACCGTATTGAACAGCTTTTTCATAATCTCCCAAATAGTAATAAATCATACTCAGCATCCCCTTCTGCATAGCTAACTCACTATCTTCACCATTTATCAAAATTTGCCCACTTTGTTTGGTATATTCTAAAGCTTTCTCATATTGTCCATCTTTTAGGTAATATTCTGACAAGACCAAAAGGGTTCCAGCATACAATAATGTCTGATCTCTCCCCTGCTCTTTTATCTTCTCAACACACTCTAGTTCGGTCCTTATCGCTTCTTCTAAATTTCCTTCTTGTTCATAGATTCTCGCCAATGTTTCATTAAAGTGAATTATATCGTAGTCAATTACATTTTTCAACGTAGCGATAATATATGGATTTTTATAATATGGGTTCTCTGCCATTTTTGCCTTTTCACATAGATATTTCTTTGCATCATCATATTCTTCTAACAACCTTATTGCTTTCTTTATATAATACTTAGCATTTTCGAGGTCATATGCGCTCTGGTAATAATAACTTATGTTTCTATAAGACTCTGCAAGATCAAACCATTCCCCTACTTCTTCATAAATTTGAGCAGCAATTTTTTCTAATTTGAGGGATTTTTCAAAGTCAGAATGCCAATTATACAACCCAGCTAATTCACTAAGTAATGCTGCATAGTCTTTTGATTTTATGTCTATAGATTCAAATAACTGTTTTGCTGCCTCACCAGAAGAGATGGCATCAGTTATTTCGCCGTTTTCATATAGGTATTTACATTTAAGACTAAGAATCTCTGCATACTTCTCTCCTATCATATTACCAGAGTTTTTTAATGTCATTAGGGCTTTGTCACAATAATTAATGGCATTAATTTTGTCTCCTATTCGGAAATAGCATGATGATATCTTACTTTGAATTTCTGCAACAGGGAGAGATGTGGCATTTATAAAATATGGTAAAGTGTCAAGTTCTCTATTGACAATATTTATTCCTTTGGCAATACTTGCACTATCACTACCTGTTTGTAAAAGCGAGCTGATGCTACTGATGTAATTATCCGAATTTCCAATTTTTCTCCAAATTGTGATGCATTTTTGCAAGCATTGGATAGAAGCAGAATCGTTTCCTGCATTTTGATAGTACATAGAAAGAGTACCAAGATGGTGTGGATATGCAGGGGATTCTTTATTCTCGACTCCATAAAATATGGAGTCACATTCCAAATTTAGTAGTCTATATTCTATTGCTTTCTGGTAGTTGCCTAATTCATTATATTTTTCAGAAAGTTGAAGACTGCAATCAGATACAGGAAGCGTTCTTAAACCAAACAAATATTGCGCAGCATTCAGTTCTTTTTCTTCAAATTCTAGGAATTTCTCATCGTTGTTAGCTGATTTATAGTAATCTGACATGTTATGAAACCTCCAAAAGTCATTCGCATCATAGGTAGTTATAAAACATTCCGAAAGATTTATCTCGTATATGTTAAAAGCTCTATCATATTCGTCCTCTATAATATTGAATTTATTTGTATTGATGCGAGGGAAATATAGTATCACTTGAATGGTTTCATTAAATATAAATTCTCTCTTAAGCGGAGCATATGGCAACCCAGATGCTTTTAATAATGGAAATCTGGCACCAGTATTAATATCTTCCAAATACATGTCCTTTGAAATGCGAGCCCAGGAATCAGCTTCAGCCTCATAGAAGCAGTAGATATATGTTGTATCTTGGGTTATAACTACCTTCTCAACATGGAACTCAGGAACATCACTCCTGTCAAAAACAGGATTCTCAATAACTTGTGCATTGATATATCCAATATATAAAAGCAATATGCATATTACAAATAACCTTCTCATATCAAATATTTTTCTGCAAAAGTACAATTTTTCTTCTAAAGTTGGTTACCTTTTCTTTCCATTTGGTATAAAAGGGTGAAGAAAGCCTGAAAAAGAGTCAATAACAAGGTTGTGAAAGTTGTTCTGCTTGGGCAAGCTAACAAGAAAAAGTAATTTTGCAGACAAAAAGGAGTATAAACATTTTATAAACAACAAGATTATGAAAAAAGTAATGATGACATTGATGGCTGTCGTATTCGCCATCACCGCAAACGCTCAGTACACCTCTAACTATTACAGCCAGTATGGTGGCAGCATCGGATCCGCTACAACACGTTCTAACTATGGTGGAGGCTATACTACGAACTATTACAACCAGTATGGTGCTAGCACAGGATCTTCTACGACACGTTCCAACTATGGTGGAGGCTACACTACTAACTACTACAACCAGTATGGCGGTAGTACGGGTAGCGCAACGACACGTTCTAACTATGATGGAGGCTATACTACGAACTATTATAACCAGTATGGTGGTAGTACAGGTAGCGCTACTACACGTTCCAACTATGATGGAGGCTATACTACGAACTATTATAACCAGTATGGCGGTAGTACGGGTAGTGCTACTACACGTTCCAACTTTGACGGCGGTACGACGACCAATTACTATGACAAATATGGTAGCAGCATCGGCTCGTCAACTACCAGAAAGAACTATGGTGGTGGAGCCACGACAACCTTTTATGATGTATTCGGCAACAGCCTTGGTTCCGGTCTCGACTGGTAAAAGTAGAAACGTCATCGCCTATCTAAACATTTCCACAAGCTTCAAAACTCGTGGTCATTTGGTCAAGGTCATTTGGTCATTTTCGATTTCGGAAACGTGGTTATTTGCTCACTATATATAAATAGAATATTTATATTATAGTGGCGGTTTTGACAGCATCCGTTTTCGATTTTGACAAATGACCAAATGACCAAATGACCGCGCTCCTGAAAAAAGTTGAAAAAAAGTTTGACTTTTATTCGAGAACCGCCCCCCCCATTGCCGTACCTTTGCACTGTCAAAAACGAGGTAGAAAATGCACTCCCTAACTAGGCGGCAAAAATTGCCTAACTAAAGAGTTTTTCCTCCCCAACTTGACAGAAAAGAACCGGTTCAGAGAGAGTTAAAGAAAAAGTATTACAACAGATTCAGGACCTTTGACAGAAAAAACTGCTACCCTGAATTGGATAGCAGTTTTTGTATCTGACCTTATTTTATGTCGTCCCAGTCGTCGGTGCGGAAGGGACCTACTGGTAGGCCGGAGACGGTCTTGAAGTTGCACTCGGGATTGTCGGCCCAGGCATAGCGTACTGCTACGGGGTGGGGAACATCGGGGCATTCCACTACTACACGCCAGATAAACTGACCGTTACCTTCGGTATGAGCCTTGGCAACATGCCACTGGTGGTCGGGACCTGCTACGGTGAAGCCCGTGATAGCTGAATTCTCAGCCAACATATCGTTTCCGAAGCCAGGCATGAAGCTTAGGAGTGCCTTTCCGTCGGAGACATTCATCTGAATATATTCGGGAGCGGAGCAGGCTTCCTCGCGACCGTATGTGCGGTTAAGGGCGAGCAAAGCCAGACGGCGACCCACTTCCTGCTTGTTCTTAGGATGAATATCGTTGGCCATACCGATGTCGATGTTTACCATCATGCCCACTCCGTCGAGCTTCTGTGCCTTGCGCTGTACTTCGCGCAGGGCAGCCCATCCTGACTGGGGCTGGAGGTCTTTACGCTGCAGGTAGTTGGCTAACTGAACGAAGTAGAAGGGTAGGGCCTTCGATTCGGTGTTCTGCATCCATCTGCGGCGGTTGCCCTGAGGTTCGGGCTTGGGGAAGGGTGCTACCTGGGAGTTCTTGTTGAAACGGGCCTGCCAATCCAGAATAAGTGTCTGGAACAGACTCTCGTACTGAACAGCTCTGCCGACGTTCGAGCATCCCTGATACCACAGGAAGCCGCGTACTGGCATTGAAAGGAAGGGAGCCACCATGCTGTTGTACAGGCCGGAGGGATACCAGGAGTCGCTGGGGGAACGGGGCTCCGTCATGTCTGTGGGAGTCTTTATGCTTGCCATATCCAGACTCTTCTTCCAACTCCAGTTTCCTCCCAGGGAGATGGTGGTTGAGCCGGCAGAGGCAACGCCCACTTTGCTGAATCCTCCCTCGCCGCCTGTGTCGGTAACGCGAACAGCCAGCACGTTCTTGCCGGCCTTTACCAACTTACCGGGAACGGTGTAGGTGCGGTTGCTCATCCATCCCGCCCCCATACCTATGCGTTGTCCGTTCCAATAGGTTACGTCCTCGTCGTCGATGGGGCCAAGGTCCAACTTCAGGTCCTTGCCTGCCAGGGATGCGGGAACCTCTACCGTGTGACGCAACCAGGCGATACCGTCGAAGTCCTTCAACTCGTCGGTCTTTCCCCAGAGGTTGGGCTGGGCCATCTGCTTCCAGCCGCTCTCGTTCAGGTCTGCTGCTGCCCAGACAGCCTTGTCGATGTTGCCGTCCTCGAGTCCCTGGTCGTTGCCATAGACTTTCTGCATCCACTCGGCACGCTCGTCGAGATAGAGCTGCTTAATCTTATCCTCATCAAATCCTGTGGCAAAGGTTCTCTTGGCGTGTTCCTGGAATCCTATCACATTCTGCAGCCTGTCCAGACTTACCCAACTCTCGGCGGGTGTTCCGCCCCAAGAGCTGTTGACAACACCAATGGCAATGCCCAGTTTCTGTGATACCTCGCGGGCAAAGAAGTAGGCGGCAGCAGAGAATTCTCCTACCGTCTCGGGTGAGCATTGCACCCATCCTTTGGTATAGCCCAAAGGTACATTGGTCTGCGGTGAACGGGCCACAACGCGCTCTACCTGGAACAGGCGTACCATGGGGTGTGTGGCATTGGCCACTTCCTGCTCGTAGTTGTTTACCTGTCCCCATCCTTTTACGGGCATCTCCATATTGGACTGACCGCTGCAGAACCATACCTCACCGGCCATGACATTCTCGAGCACCACCTTCTTGCCGTCGTCGAAGGTCAGTGTGTAAGGTCCTCCGGCTGAGGGAACCTGAAGGTCGAACTCGAAGGCACCTGTTGTCTTGTCAGCCTGTGCCTTAACGGTTTTCTTGTCCCATGATGGGGTAATCTTCACGGTAGCACCTTTCTTGGCCGTAGCCTGCAGGTGAACCTTCGTTCTTTGCTGTAAAACCATGTTTGAGGTCATCCAGCCGGGCAGCGTAACATCTGCCCAAGTCATTACGGTGCAAAGAGAGACCGTAAAGAGTACAAATAGTCGTCTCATAGATAAAATATTGGTTAATTAGTACACATTTTTGGCAAAGATATATTTTTTCCGTTTATTTTTTTCTCTTTATACCTTATTATTTTTAACTTTTTTCCTACCTTTGCCTAAATAACAATCAAATCAACCAGAAACAAACATGAACAGGTCAAAAATCGGAATGCTTATTGCACTCACCCTCTTTACCATTGGTATAATTGTGGTGACTATCGGTATCGACAGCAGGAAGCAGAACAATAATCCCGATGCTGAACTCTCGGAGGATGCCAGTGAGTTTGTAACACTGACAGATGCTGTGCCGGATGCTATTCTGGAGATCCGTTATTTTGGCACTTATAACTTTGTGGGAACAAGGATCGACGGTTACCTGGAACCTACGGCTCTGCTTACGAAGGTGGCAGCCGATAGCCTGAAGGCAGTGAGTGATGATGTAATGGCACTGGGTTACCGACTGAAGATTTACGATGCCTACCGCCCCCAGCAGGCTGTGGACCATTTTGTACGTTGGGCTGCGGATGTGCCCGATACGCTGATGAAGCATTATTTCTATCCCGACCTCGACAAGAGTGTTCTTTTCGAGCAAGACTACATTTATGCGAAGAGCGGTCATTCGAGAGGCTCGACCGTTGACCTGACTCTTTTTGATATGGAGACAGAGAAGGAATTGGATATGGGCGGCACATTCGACTGGTTCGGTCCTGAGAGTCATCCCGACTTCTGCGGCGACCCCGAAACCTCCGAGTTCACGAGCGACAACAGTAAGAGTCCCGTAGGCCGTTCCATCACTCCCGAGCAGTTCCGCAACCGTATGATTCTGCGTGCTGCCATGCTGCGTCACGGTTTCCAGGCGCTGGACAGTGAGTGGTGGCACTTCACGCTGAAGGATGAGCCGTTCCCTGAGACCTACTTTAACTTCCCCGTTAGGCAATTGAAGTGATGACATATATTCAACAGTATTGTAAGAATAAAGCTTTTAAATATAATTCATATGGGTAAAATAAAGACAATAGGAATTCTTACTTCCGGTGGTGATGCTCCCGGAATGAATGCTGCCATACGCGCTGTGACGCGCGCCGGTATCTGCAACGGTTTTACCATCAAAGGTATCTATCGTGGCTACGAAGGACTCATCAACGATGAGGTAAAGACTTTTACTACAGAGGATGTCAGCGGTATCATCACGCGAGGCGGTACCATTCTGAAGACAGCCCGTAGCAAAGAGTTTATGACCGAAGAGGGCATGCAGAAAGCTTATGAGACTTGCCGGAAAGAAGAGATAGATGCTCTGATAGTTATCGGAGGTAATGGTTCGCTGACGGGTGCGTGGAAGTTCGGTGTAGAGTTTGACTTTCCTGTTATAGGTTTGCCAGGTACCATCGATAATGACCTCTATGGTACTGATGCCACCATCGGCTATGATACTACCATGAATACCATTATGGAGTGTGTTGACCGCATCCGTGATACAGCCAACTCGCACGAACGTATCTTCTTCGTTGAGGTGATGGGTAGGGATGCAGGCTTCCTGGCTCAGAACTGTGCTATTGCCTGTGGAGCAGAAGCTGCCATAGTACCCGAGGAAACGACAGATGTTGACCAGTTGGCCGAGTTCATGAGCCGGGGCATCCGTAAGTCGAAGAAGTCGTGTATCGTCATTGTATCTGAAAGTCCCAAGTGTGGCGCCCTCTACTATGCCGACCGCGTGAAGAAAGAGTTCCCCGGATTTGATGTCCGTGTCTCTATCCTGGGTCACCTGCAGCGTGGCGGCTCGCCCTCAGCCCACGATCGTATACTGGCCAGCTGTATGGGTGCTGGAGCTATCGAGGCACTCATGCAGGGACAGCGCAACGTGATGATAGGCTACAGGATGGACGATATCGTCTATGTGCCTTTCAGCGAGTGCATCCGCACAGACAAACGCTTTGATAAGCGGCTGATAAAGGTGCTTGACGAGTTGAGCATCTAAACAGGCGCATAGTAGGAAAAACTGTATATTCGCAAAGTTTTCACAGATAATATTCAAATGAAGAAAATCTTTTTATTATGCCTAATGGCCATAGGAGCAACATCCTATGCGCAAGTTCAAAAACCAGTCTACTTAGACGAGAGTAAGAATATTGAAGAACGTGTAGAAGATGCGCTGAAACACATGACATTGTCCGAGAAGATAGATGTGATTCATGCGCAGAGCAAGTTCAGCAGCGCTGGTGTAAAACGCTTGGGATTCCCTGATTTCTGGACGGACGATGGTCCTCATGGTGTACGTCCGGATGTATTATGGGACGAGTGGGAACAGGCTGGTCAGACCAATGACTCATGTGTAGCTTTCCCCGCCCTGACCTGTCTGGCAGCCACCTGGCATCCTGCTAACTCTTGGGTGTACGGCCATGCTTTGGGCGAGGAGGCACTCTATCGCGGCAAGAGTATGATTCTGGGCCCCGGTATCAATATATATCGTACTCCCCTGGGCGGAAGAAACTTTGAGTACATGGGCGAGGACCCTTATTTGACTTCGCAAATGGTTGTACCTTATGTACAGGGCCTGCAGAGTGTGGGAGTAGCCAGTTGTGTGAAACATTATTGCCTGAACAACGATGAGGAATACCGTCATCAGGTGAATGTGAAGATTTCCGACCGTGCCCTGCGTGAGATTTACCTGCCTGGCTTCGAGGCCGCCATCAAGGAAGGAAAGGCCTGGGGTATCATGGGAGCCTATAATCTGTATAAGGATGAGCATAACTGTCATAACAGCATCACACTGAACAAGATCCTGAAGCAGGAATGGGGTTTCGACGGAGTAGTAGTGAGCGACTGGGGCGGTGCTCATGACTTGGATCAGGCTGTCAAGAACGGTCTGGACATGGAATTCGGCACCTGGACCGACGGCCTGACCATGGGTGCAACAAATGCTTATGACATGTACTACCTTTCCAAGCCTTATCAGAAGGCTATCCTGGAAGGTAAATATACCGAGAAGGAACTGGATGAGAAGGTTCGCCGTGTATTGCGTACATTCTTCCGTACGACAATGAACCGTCAGAAGCCTTATGGATTCCTCTGTAACGAAGAACATTATGTTGCGGCTCGTTTAGTGGCTACCGATGGCATCGTGCTCCTACAGAACGAGGGGAATGTGCTACCCATTGACCCGGTCGGAAAGAAGATTCTGGTAGTGGGTGAGAATGCCATCAAGATGATGACCGTAGGCGGCGGCTCCAGCTCGTTGAAGGTACAGCACGAAATCAGTCCCTTGCAGGGTCTGCAGGAACGGCTGAAGGATAGTAACTGCCAGATTGAATTTGCACGCGGCTATGTGGGTGATGTGACCGGCAACTACAATGGCGTGACCACTGGTCAGAACCTAAAGGACGACCGTACTCCCGAGGTGCTCATTGCAGAAGCTGTGGAGAAGGCTAAGAAAGCGGACTATGTGATTATCTTTGGTGGTCTGAACAAGAGCGACTACCAGGATTGCGAGGGTCATGACCGCAAGACTATGGATTTGCCATACGGGCAGGACAACCTGATTACTGCCTTGGCTGCAGTCAACAAGAATACCATCTATGTAAACATCAGCGGCAATGCTGTGAGTATGCCCTGGAAGAAGCAGGTGCCTGCTATCATGCAGGGATGGTTCTTGGGTAGCGAGGCAGGTAAGGCCTTGGCTGCTGTGTTGGTGGGCGATGCGAACCCTGGCGGCAAATTACCTTTTACCTGGTATGAGAGCTTGAAGCAGGTGGGAGCCCATTCCTTCGGAGAGGAAGCCTTTCCTGGCGTATGGCGTAACGGTGAGAAGAAGATTATCGACGAAGAATACAAGGAAGGCATCTATGTGGGATACCGTTGGATCGACAAACAAAAACTGAAACCTACCTTTGCCTTTGGTCATGGTCTGAGCTATACCACCTTCAAGGTGAGCAATCTTAGAGCAGAAAATACATTTACCGCTGCTGGTATTATGACCTTCATGGTAGATGTAACCAATACCGGTAACAGAATGGGCTCGGATGTTGTACAGCTTTACATCAGTGACGTGAAGAGTAGCGTGGATCGTCCTGTAAAAGAACTGAAGGCTTTCAAGAAGATAACCTTAAAGCCAGGCGAGACGAAGACTGTTACACTGAAGACCGACAAACGTGCCTTATCTTTCTGGGATGAAGAAACCAACGACTGGAAGGCAGAGCCGGGCGAGTTTATCGCTCAGGCCGGTGATGCCTCGGATAATCTGACCTGTAAGCTGAAATTCACTTTAGTTGAGAATTGAACATAATAAATGTAACTGACATAACTGCACCTGAGCTGGCGCCATACGCTACGCTGACTGAGGCTCAGTTGCGTAACAGGCTGGAGCCGGAAAAGGGTATATTCATCGCTGAGAGTCCCAAGGTTATAAAGGTGGCGCTGGAGGCGGGATATGTGCCGCAGTCGTTTTTGTGCGAAGTGAAACACATTGAGGGCGATGCCAAGGAAATTCTGGCGATGGTGCCTGAAGATATCCCGGTCTATACTGGTTCTCGAGAATTGCTGGCCAGTCTGACGGGCTATACACTGACACGTGGTGTGCTCTGTGCCATGCACCGACCAACATCTCGTTCCCTTTCTGAAGTGCTGAAAGATGCCCATAGGGTAGTGGTGATACACAGTGTATGTGATACCACCAACGTCGGTGCTATTTTCCGTGCTGCTGCAGCTTTAGGTATGGATGCTGTATTGATGACTGAGGATGCCTGTGACCCGCTGAACCGTCGTGCTGTCAGAGTGTCTATGGGAAGCGTCTTCCTGGTTCCTTGGACTTGGATACCCACTGGTATAGAGGGCTTACAACAATTGCATGCTCTTGGATTCAAGACAGCAGCTATGGCGCTTAGAAATGATAATATAGATATAGACTCGCCTATATTGAAGTCTGCGGATAAGTTGGCTATCATCATGGGCACGGAAGGTGAGGGCTTACCCCAGGCAACCATCGATGCTTCCGACTATGTCGTGCGAATACCTATGTATAATAAGGTAGATTCGTTGAATGTAGCCGCTGCAGCCAGTATCGCATTTTGGGAAATAAAGAAATGAAAATAGTAGAATTAGATGGCTATGCAGCCAACCCGGGCGATTTGTCGTGGGACGGTCTGAAGCAGTTGGGCGAACTGACAGTTTATGACCGCACTGCTCCACAGGATGTGTTGGAACGAGCCCGAGGTGCTCAGGTAATACTGACCAACAAGGTGCTTATAACAGCAGAGCTGATGGACCAGTTGCCCGAACTCCGTTATATTGGCGTATTAGCAACGGGCTATAACGTAGTTGATATCCCTGCGGCCAGAAGGCATGGTATTGTGGTAACGAATATCCCTGCCTACAGTACCATGTCCGTAGCTCAGATGGTGATGGCTCATCTGCTGAACATCACCAATCGGGTAGCTCTGCATAGTGAGGCTGTAAAACAAGGAGAATGGCAAAATTGCAAGGACTTCACCTTCTCACTCACACCACAGACAGAGTTGGATGGCAAGACCTTCGGTATCGTCGGACTCGGGAATACAGGTTTGGCTACTGCACGCATTGCACAGAGCTTAGGTATGCTTGTATTGGCCTATAGCAGTAAGAGTCCTAAGGTATTAAGAGAGATGGGGATAGAGAAAGCCGAGAGTTACGAGCAGTTGTTCCGCCAAGCAGATGTACTGAGCCTTCACTGCCCGCTTACCGAAGAAACACGTTACCTGGTGAATGCCGAACGCCTGAGCCTGATGAAGCCAACGGCCATCCTGATTAACACAGGCCGTGGTCCCTTGGTGGACGAGGCAGCTTTGGCTCAGGCATTAAATGAAGGCCGTATCATGGCAGCAGGTGTAGATGTGCTGGAGGAGGAACCGCCACGTAAGGGCAGTCCCCTCATCGGCGCACAAAACTGCTTCATTACGCCCCATATTGCATGGGCTACAAAGGCGGCAAGAGAACGTCTGATGAACATTGCCGTAGCCAATGTAAAAGCATTTCAGGAGGGTAACCCTCAGAACGTTGTTTCGTGATTGAAGACAGTTTCTCTACACTCCAAACTATAGGAAATCACCTCTCTAAACAACGGGTTGCTCTCTAAAATGGCGGGGTTACCTATTATAATAAGGTGCTCCTGCGCTCTTGTCATGGCCACGTTCAACTTGCGGTCTATCAGTTTGCCGTCCTCCATAAATGTGTTGTTGGTAAGGAACCGCAGCTGGTAATGTTTCTGAATGGTAAATCCGTAGATGATATAACGGCGCTGACTGCCCTGAAAGCGTTCTACCGTGTCGATGGTGATGTTCATCACATCAGGGATGCCCAATCGGGCAATGGTATTACGTATAGTGGCTATCTGGTTGCGGTAGGGGACAATAATCCCTATGGTATCACGGGCGCAGAAACAGTCTTTCTCTAATTTATAGATACGCTCCACCAGTGAGGCGATGATGTCGGCTTCGGGTTGATTCACCTTATCGGAGGGTGACTGTTTGGGTGTCTTGCTGGGCAGGAACATGATTCTGCGTGTAAGGAGCAGATTTGTAAGCTCATCATCTGTGCTACACTCACAGGGCAGTTGGGCTGTCTGGTGAGGTAGGGGGACTATCTCTAACTTCCCGTTATAGAAAAGACGGTTGGGCAGATCCATGATTTCTTGGTGCATGCGTCCCTGACGGGTGAGCATATAGGTAACGGAAGGGTCATCCCTGTAGAGATTGAGAAAACGTTCAAAGAGTGAAAAACGACAGTTATGCAAACCAATTTGATGGAGTAGCGGATCAAGGACTGCCGATTCCTGTTCGGTCTGCTGAACGACAGCCGGTAGCTGCTTATGGTCGCCTATCATCACGAATTTCTTTATGGCAGGCTCATTTTTATGCTTCGTACTAAGCAGGCCTATGATGTGTGGCTCAAGAATTTGAGAGGCCTCGTCTATTATGGCCAAAGAGAACTGTTTGTATTTGAAGATGACCTGAGCGCTGTTCATTGACGTCACGGTAGCTACAAAAACGCGTGTCTGAACGATCAGCTCCTGCAACTGTGTCAAGGAGGAACACTTCTTTACCTGATTATCGAAGAGATGGGATTGGTATTGAGGTTGGCAAGCCAAAGAATTTCCTATACGTATGAAGGGAATTTGGGCACCAAGCAACTTGCTGCATATCTCATCTACAGCTCTGTTAGTATAGGAAAGCAATAGTACATTGGTTTCAGGATGCAGCAACTCCTCCTGAAGCGTGTTGAGCATGCCGTAGGAAGTTTTACCACTACCTGGAGGACCGATAATCAGGAACAGTTCTCGGGCCTGCCGGACACGTAGCGAGAGATTGTCGAACGATCCGTACTCCCCCCTTATGGAAAGCGTTTCATCTACATTGGGATGACGGGCAGCCATCAGTAATCCACGTCGTTCCTTAGGTGCTGAAAGGAAAGCATGCATGCCTCTATATAATGCGGAGTAAGACGACTCAAAGAAATCGTGCTCCACTGCCCAGTAGTAATCCTTATGTCGTAAAAATACGAACGTGTCCACTTGAGTCTTACGTAGGTTCAGTGTAATCTCCTCAGGCGTGATGCTGACAATGCTGCAACGGAATACCATCGTGTTACATGCATTTGGAATACTATCCTTCTTGTAGGAGTAAAGGATAACGATATCGCCTGGGCGGAAGTTGCTCATGTCGTTCTGTTTCTCTCCGTAAAAGCGTAGTACGACCTGTTCTACCTGTCCCTCTTCGCCTTCGGTTGGAGATACTAAACGTAGTTGGTGGTAAATATTACCTGCAGAAAGTTTATCGTCCAAGCTATCTATCCATATACTGGAAAAGCCGGAATTTTCTTTTTGCTGATTCCCCAATTTACTGAGTTGGTGTTCCCGCGCTATGAAAGCAAGCATACGGTAGTAGTAAGCCTTTTCTGTGGAATCGGCCTGGCGGATGGGTGATAAAAGCCGTTCTATCTTTGGCCGTTGGTATTCCTTCCACAACCGGTTTTGTATTCCGTTGCGATTCAGTTGCTCGGGTGTAAGGTTCTCCAAGACGCTAAACCCGCCTTCTGCCAGACGGAACTGATGCCATACCAGTTGATTACGCAGACGGAAGGCATGAAAGAGTAGCTCGGGAGCAAACCCCAGTCCTAATAGTGCCCGTGAATATTTGGAATAGAGCAGGAAGGCATGTAGCTCGCGGTTGTTCTGCTCATATTGTTGGCGGTAGTTATAACGCAACAAGGCCATATACAATAATAGCTGCACGTAATGTTGTCGTTGTGGCTTGGGCATAGAAGGGTCAGTATCTCCTGGTATAAAAGCTCCGCTACCGGATTTTTGTTCAACCAGCACACGAAGGTCGAGTTGCAGCATATCCATACGTCCCTGCAAGCCGAGCATGGAAGAAAAAAATGAAGGTTCCACCATTACCTTGTCCGTATGAAAGTGACTTACTTGAGCAGGGAGATCATACTGGATTGCTTTACGTATGTTCTGCAGCTGTGCTTGTGCGTTGGTATGAAACTGAGCATTAGGAGGAGTGGAGAGTATGCTGAACGCATTCTGTTCAAAGAAATGGCGGGCCGAGGAGGCATATGAGATTTCCTGTGTGTGAAGTGTTTCATCGAGAAGTTGTCCCGCAAGATTACCTAACATGATGGCTTCGGATTCAGCAGCTGGTTCTATCATGTGTAGCAGATAGACAAGGGGGGAATCTGTAAAACTGTCCATGCAACGTGCTATCTGTGAGATGTCAACCAGATAGTCGGGCTCCAAGATGATAAGTTCCGGAAAGATTGTACCCTCATCATTGATTCGGGGCCGGACGAGGTGCAGTTGTATATCAGGTTTCAAGAGCGGAGTCAGATAAGACCAGTCGAAGGGGTAGTTCTCATTCCCTTTTGTGTAGCAGACACGCACTTCTTCTACGTCGCCGGTTTCTATCCTTCCCCAGATAGACTCGTCATCCCATCTGTCTACAATCATTCTTACGTATTCTGCCAATAGCATTTGCCGGGGTCGCCGTTGTCTTTTAACAGGGAAGAGGGCAGCAAGGGAATCGGGGACAGGAATGCCATAAAGATGTTTGACAAATAGACTAAGTGCTTGCGCATCATCAGCAAGCATACGTTTCTGTTCCTCAAAAGGAAGCTCCCTGTTCTTGAAACGATTTAAGCGCACACGCAAATCATTGACCATACGCCAAAGACGTTTGGGCGCATGGTGCTCCTTAAGCAGATAATCTGTTTTAGCAAACGGGCCTACCAGATGAATGGGCAATTGAGCAGTATGCTCGTCAAGTAGATGCAGGAAGAGGCGGTTCAATAGTACATAACGAGTGGAATCCTCTGATTGTTCAGAGAATATGGCAAGGATATCGGCATAGAACTCTGCCGCTGTCTCAGGTTGATATGGAGTTAATTCATAATCCACAATAGAATTCCGAATTCGCAATAAATAACGCAAAATTAACGTAAAAAACTGGGTTATACAAGGGTATATAAAGAAAAAGTCATATCTTTGCCATTGAAAGTTGAGAGTTGAGCGTTTTGAACTGAGAGTTTATTGATACTATTTAGATTTGTAGGTTATATATGAAAAAGATACTTCCGTTTGTCATTTGCACCTTTGTCAGCCTGAACCTGTTGGCTCAGACTAATCTGCCGACATCCTTAGAGGGTTGGGCAGACCGTTTGCAGAAGTTCGGGAAGAATATTCCGCAGGAACAGATTTTCATCCATACGGATAATACGTGTTATTTCCTCGGGGATACATTATATTATAAAGCCTATGTACGCCGAAGTGATGGTCTGCCCAGTAGGGTCAGCAAGGTATTGTATGTTGAGTTGCTGAATCAGGACGGTTATCTGGTGCGGCGGCAATTACTAGAACTGGAAAGAGGAGAGGCCTATGGTGATTTTGTGCTGAATGATACACTTTACGGTGGGTATTACGAGTTACGAGCCTATACACGCTGGCAGCTTAATTGGGGCGAATATGAACATCCTCATACCGAATATGCTGAGAAATGGTTCTTCAGCAAGAAAATGGCAAAAGAGTACTATAGAGATTACGAAAAGCTTTACAGTAAGGTTTTCCCCGTGTATGACAAGCCCAAGAGCCCAGGTGATTATGAACATTTCATGACGCTTCGACCTCTTCGCCGTCAGTTTAAGGCGGAAAACGAGCCCCCCAAGGCCGTTGTAAAGCTTTACCCGGAAGGAGGGCATCTGATTGCAGGCGTCAAGAACCGCGTAGCCTTTGAGGCAAATAATGACGAAGGAATGCACATCGAGGGTACGCTGGCCATTGTGGATGCATCGGGCAATAAAGTAGCAGAAACCAAAACAGAACAGCGTGGTCGGGGTAGTGTGGAGTTTATCCCTGCTGATAAAACTAAATATACCGCCCAGTTTACATGGGAGTATGCAATGGCTAAACAAGATCTTCCAAAGGTCGAAGCAGATGGATGCGCCATCATGGTAACACAAGAAAACGGGCAAGTGAAAGTTGACCTTTCGCTCTCAGGAACCGCTGCTTCCGAGTCTTTAGGAATGACAGTAATGAATCAGGGACAATTGCTCGATTTTAAAGAACTGGGGACAGGTCAGAAACATGCTGTTACCTTAACAGCCGACAAACTGCAGACAGGTGTTTGCCAGGTTACGGTCTTCAATGTAGAAGGTCGTATCTATGCTGATCGTCTATTCTTTGTCCGTAATGACGACTTCCAACCTCAAAACATTACTTTCAGCGGTTTTAATGATACACCCACAAAACCCTTCGATTCTATTACTTTAAAAGTGAAATCCGACAATCCCAATGGTCATATCAGCATAGCTGTCAGAGATGCCGCCCATACTGAATACATCTACGACTCGGGAAATATTCTTACTGAGATGCTGCTGAGCAGTCAAATCCGAGGATTCGTGGAGCAACCAGAATACTACTTCGAGAAGGACGATGACGAACACCAGCGCGCCCTTGACCTTTTACTGATGATTCAGGGCTGGCGCAGGTATGATTGGCATACAATGACTATGCCGGGGGCTTTTGCCTTTAACCACAGGCCTGAGCTAACTCCTCTACTGACGGGCGAGGTAAACAAGTACCATACTGAACATCAGGAGGATTTATATGCTCAGTATTCGGAGCAGGCAGCTAATAAAGAGACTGTGACAGAAGAATCTGAAGAAAAGGATGAACCTGTTCCGAACTACACAGAGGTAGATATGGCTGCGAACAATGATGAACGCGAATTAGAGACTTTACACGATGGGCTGGCCCGATTCAACAAGAATGAAGGACCACTGAAAAATGAGGTACTGGTACACGCCAAATTTGTTAAACCCACAGAAGAAGGTTCCGACGGAGTAGTTGGTGAGGTGGTAACCAATAAAGGACAGTTCAATATTCAAAGTCCACGTTTCTATGATGGGTGTATAATGGAGCTGGCTGCCTCTGATACAACCAAATGGAAAGATAATAAACACGGATGGTTTGAAATGGGGACTACAAAACGTGGTGATATAAACTATCCGGAGTTTTATGTACGGATGTGTCCTATATACCCGAGATTTGTCAAGCCATACGAATGGTATCAAGAACATCTGGCGCAGGCACCCAAGGGTAGTGTCTTGGCTGCTGACTGGTTGAACGATGGTTCCCGTACGCTTCAAGAGGTTACCATTGGTGCCAAGCATAATATGCTACGTAAGTTTGATGCCAGTAAACCTGCTTTCGTGATAGATGCATACGAAGCACTCAATGAGGCAATAGATGCCGGACTATGCACTGGTTACTTTATAGGACAACAGCGCTTTGTCGCTGATGTTTCCCGGACCTACATTGGTGATATGAATCTGGGAACTCCATACGATGTTGTTATACGCCTGAATACGGAGTTGCAAAGCGCAAGGTCATCCTTACAGCAAGCTAAGGAGCACACAGACGTGGGAGGCGGTCCTGTCCCGGAGTGGCATAGCAATATTTCAACCAAGACACAGGATTCGTTCAACAAATTCATGAACCTAAACAAGGTATATATTTACACAGATTATAGTCCGCGAAGGGAAGGTGACAAACATTTCGATGGCAGCGACCAACCACAGGTAACAATCGATTTGCGTACATATCCAGACGAAAGCAAACGTGCAGTTCGGAGAGATCGTTATCTCATCTTACCTGGATTCTCCACCCCAGATGATTTCTATCAGCCCGACTATAGTAAGAAACCGCTGCCAGAGACAAAGGACTATCGTCGCACACTCTATTGGAATCCAAATCTGAAACTTGATTCGAAAGGAACTGCTACAATCCAGTTCTACAATAACTGCAAGCCTACCCAAATTGCTGTCAGTGCAGAGGGAATGGCTGCGGACGGAGCATTGCTTACAGGCAGAAGCATGCCGGAAGACAGATAATCTTAAACTATATATATTATGACAGAATTAAAAGACATTGTTGGAAAGTTTGCCATTTGTGGCACCGTAAGTGAGATAAAGCCTTTAGGCGAAGGGCTTATCAACGACACCTATAAAGTGAAGACTGCAGAATCTGATCTGCCCGACTATGTGCTACAGCGTGTCAATGATGCCGTTTTCCCCGACGTGGATATGGTTATGCGTAATATTGATGCAGTAACAAGTCATATCCGCAAGAAACTGGAGGAGAAAGGTGAAGAGGATATAGACCGCAAGGTACTTACTTTTATACCCTTGAAAGAAGGCGGAAAGAAGTTATATGCTCAGGTTGACGGGAAGTATTGGCGTATTATGATTTTCATTCCCGATGCTATTACCAAACAGGCTGTAAATCCCGAGAGCAGCAGAGCTGCAGGAAAAGCTTTTGGCAATTTCCAGGCTATGCTGGCTGATATCCCCGTTCAATTAGGTGAGACAATTAAAGACTTCCACAATATGGAGTTTCGCCTCCAGCAGTTGCGCGAAGTGGTAAAGGCTGACCCCGTGGGACGTGTTGGCGAACCTCAAGTACAGAATATGCTGAAGGAGATAGAAACCCGTGCAGAGGAAATGTGTAAGGCTGAGCGAATGGGTCGTGAGGGCATCCTACCCAAACGAGTATGCCACTGCGACACCAAGGTTAACAATATGATGTTCGACAAGAACGATAATGTGCTTTGCGTTATCGACCTTGATACGGTTATGCCCAACTTTATTTTCTCTGACTATGGTGACTTCTTACGTACAGGAGCTAATATGGTGGCCGAGGATTGTCCTGATATGGAGAAGGTACAGTTCAACGTAGATATCTTCAAGGCCTTCACAGAAGGTTACCTGAGCAGTGCCTCAAGTTTCTTGACTCGTGTGGAGATAGAGAATCTGCCATATGCCGTGAAGCTCTTCCCTTATATGCAGTGCGTACGCTTCCTATGGGATTATTTGAGTGGAGACAAGTATTGGAAATGCCAATATCCGGAACACAACTTTGTCCGTGCCAATAACCAACTTCACCTCTTGCTCAGCATAGAGGCGCATGAAGAAGAAATGAATGCCTTCATCAAAAGCCAATCTTAACCTTACTCCTCCTCTCCCGTGAGAGGGGGCAGGGGTGAGGCTTTTATTGTTTATCAAAGTGGAACCAATCTACATCTACCCATCCTCCGCTTTTCTTAGTAGCATAGTTGAAGATGGCAAAGCGGTTGCCCACGAAATGTTCTAAGTTGAAAACCATGTGGAAGTTGTCACCTAACTGCTTCCACTCTTTTCCATCCTCAGAATAAGAGAAAATAGCATTATCTGTGGTGAAATCGGCATCGGCACGCAGGTAGATAATATCTGCATTGAAGGCAATACGGGCTTTCTCAGCCGTACGGTCGGTCATCAGCAGATAGTGCTCGCCGTTTTCCACGACAACCTCTATGGTTCCCGGTTGTGAGCAGTAGGTGGAGAGGCCAGCATGATCACCTTCCTTCATCTGGCTAATGTCAATACGTATGCTGGCTTCGGATTTCGGTCCGTATGTTCTTTGTGTTAGGGTATTACGTGCTTCGAAGATATTGCTAACGACCTTGCCCGTCTTCAGTCGTAGAAATCCCTTACGCTCTGTTAGCGACCACAAGCTGTTGTCGGGGTTGTGGTTCCATTCCCATACTATATCCAGCTTAGATTTCTTGAATTCGTCGCTTGCTGAAATACGTTCTTTGCATTTCTTACCGCCGCCCGGAATGCGCTGTACCTTGGCAATTTTTCCATTTTCGTCCCCCAACATAGGCCAACCGTCTTCCCACCGTAAAGGCATCAAATAAGGAATGCGTCCCACTGCATCGTGGTCTTGGAACATCATGCTCCACCATTCGCCATTGGGTGTATCTATAAAGTATCCTTGGGCTACGCCGCGCCCGCGCATCCCGGCATCGTCAGAAAGGATGACCTTCATGTTATTTGCATAATCACCATCAATCTTATCGGCACGGAAGCATACTTGGGTTCGGATGCCACCGCGTGGCCACCAAATGCATGTCAGGTAATACTTTCCGTCGTGCTTATACACATGAGAGCCTTCCAGTAGGCCTTTGGGTTCACCGTGCACTACCTCACAACTAACACCATCTTCTTTAAATCCAGGCCGGAAGTCAGGATAGAATTCACACAACTGTATGTGCGAGGCGTTGAAGAAAAGGAAAGGCCGGTCGTCATCGTCGATGAAGAAAGCAGCATCGTGATAGTAAGTATCACTTTGCCAGATGATATCCCACTTTTTGCGAGGGTCTGTCGTACTGTACAGGAACGACCTTCCACCAGTACCAAAGAAACAGTAGAACTTACCCTTGTGGTATTTCAGCGAGGCAGCCCACTGACCGCGCCCATACACGTTGCCACCCTCCAGGTTATTCTTTGGGCTGTCGTTAAGTGTATCGAAAATATAGTTCACCGTTTCCCAGTGTACAAGATCCTTAGAGTGCATAATGGGTGCACCGGGCGAAAAATGCATAGTGGTTGAAACCATCCAATAATCGTTTCCTACACGTACAGCATCCATATCGGGTACATCGGACCAAATAACAGGGTTTGTAAAAGTATTCTGTGCCTGAAGTGAGCTTACATAAGTAAATAATATAATAAAGAAAGAAATCCTGGTAATTGTTTTCATACGCAAAAGTAAGGTGCTGTTATTGTAAATCGCTATGTTGTCTGTCATTTCCAATCTGGAACATCATCAGCGTCTTCATAAACGCCTACAACGTTTATGAGAAACTTAAGTGTGCTATAGGCGGGAACTGCTTCGTTAGTCTCGCTCTTGTAGGCCAGTTGCTGAGGGATATAAACATACCATTCATCCCCTTCTACCATATATTGTAATGCGGTTTGGAACCCCTCGGTAGTTCCTCCTACATACATCTCGACGGGTGCAGCAGTGGCTGGATTAAATAGGCCATAATAGGACTGACTGAAAACGACGCTCTTTGTCTCTTTATTGACATTGTCCTCTGTGATGTATTCAGAAGGCATCAGCCAACCGCGATAGTGAATAAGAACGTAATCAGAAAATTTAATCTGATTTGTGCCCTCACCTTTCTTCACGATTTTACAAATGATACTGTCTGTCAATGGTCCTGGTATATCAACACTACGCTGAAGGCTTTTAAACATTCTCCATTGGCAGTGTGCCTCCCAGTCGTTGCCATATTGGTTTTTTGCAGCAGAGATAGCCTTGCGAGCAGAATCAGCGACTTCTACAAACCAAGTAGCATTTCTGCTTTCCCAACTGTAATAGGGATCCCACTCATCACTCGTCTCCGAGCAGGAAACAAAAACAAATCCTACTAGTCCTACTAGCATGGCTAGATTAACTAGAAAAAACTTTTCACTCTTCACTTTTCACTCTAAACTTTACTCCCCTCCTTAGAGGGAGGGGGTGGGGGTGGGTCTACAATAGTTTTTTCAACAAGCTGGTAATGCTTACTTTGTCTTCAATAATACCACGTAAGTCGCTGATGGCAACACGGCGCTGTTCCATCGTGTCACGATCACGTAACGTAACAGTATTGTCCTCGAGGGTCTGCTGGTCGACAGTTACACAATAGGGACAGCCTATAGCATCCATGCGACGGTAGCGCTTACCTATTTGGTCTTTTTCTTCGTACTTACAGTTGAAGTGGAAGCGCAGGTCATTTATGATTTCCTGAGCTTTCTCAGGCATACCATCCTTTTTGGTCAAAGGGAATACGGCCAGCTTCACAGGTGCTAAGGCTGCCGGTAGATGCAGAACAGTACGCGTTTGGCCGTCGGGCAACTGCTGCTCCTCATAGCTGTGGCACATAATAGAGAGGAACATACGGTCCACACCGATAGATGTTTCTATAACGTATGGAGTATAACTTTCGTTGGTCTCGGGATCGAAGTATTCAATCTTCTTGCCGCTGTATTTAGCATGCTGACTCAGGTCAAAGTTGGTACGCGAGTGAATACCCTCCACCTCCTTGAAGCCGAAAGGCATGTGGAACTCGATGTCGGTAGCTGCATTGGCGTAGTGAGCCAACTTGTCATGATCATGGAACCGGTAGTTCTCAGCGCCGAAGCCCAAGTTCTGATGCCACTTCATACGTGTTTCTTTCCATTTGGCAAACCAATCCAGTTCTGTGCCGGGCTTGATAAAGAATTGCATTTCCATCTGTTCGAACTCGCGCATACGGAAGATAAACTGACGGGCAACAATCTCATTGCGGAAAGCCTTACCTATCTGGGCGATTCCAAAGGGTAGCTTCATACGACCGGTCTTCTGAACATTCAGGTAGTTCACAAAGATACCCTGTGCAGTCTCGGGACGCAGGTAAATGGTGCTGGCACCGTCGGCTGTACTGCCCATTTCCGTTTTGAACATCAGGTTGAACTGACGAACATCGGTCCAGTTGCGTGTTCCGCTGATGGGGCAAACGATTCCCTCGTCCAGAATAATCTGCTTCATACCTTCCAGGTCAATGCCGCCCTCTGCGTTCATCACTTCCTGATAACGCTTATGCAGTGCATCGTATTTCTCCTGGTTCTCCAAGACACGAGCATTGGTGGCACGGAACTGAGCCTCGTCGAAGGCATCGCCAAAACGCTTCTGTGCTTTCTCAATCTCTTTCTGAATCTTGTCTTCGTATTTGGCCAATTGATCCTCAATAAGAACGTCTGCACGATAGCGTTTCTTAGAATCGCGATTATCAATGAGGGGGTCGTTGAAAGCATCCACATGGCCCGATGCCTTCCATGTGGTGGGATGCATAAAGATAGCTGCATCTATGCCAACGATATTTTCGTGTAGCAGAACCATACTCTGCCACCAATATTGCTTAATGTTATTTTTCAGTTCTACACCGTTTTGGCCGTAATCATATACAGCGCCCAAACCATCATAAATATCGCTACTGGGGAATACAAAACCATATTCTTTACAGTGTGAAACTATCTTTTTGAAAACATCTTCTTGCTGTGCCATTTTATACCTTATTTATATATTATTATTAATTTGCCTGCAAAGTTACGAATAAGTGAGAGAAAAGCAAAAGAAAAGTTTATTTTTCTTTTCTTTTCCGAACGTAAGTAACTTAGAGACATGGTCTCAAAGATAGTGCAAACCGAGCGAAATACAAAATAAAAACGTTTTTATTTTCATTCCCCATTGTGTCCATACATTATTTTGGGTGCCTAATGCTAATAAACTATTTAAAAAGGGTCCATTGTATCATCGAAACAAATTTTAAGAAAAAAAACTTAAAAAAAGCTATGTCGTTTCGAAAATAAACTTAACTTTGCATAGAAAATACCTAAAAACTATATAAAAACCTAAATAAAATAAGCGCATAGAAGTTTGCAACACAAACGTTACTTATATTTTGAAATATACAATAGAAAAACTTTAAACCATTGTTTAACTTACCTAAATTAAAACATGATCAGATGAAGAAGACAACGAAAAGTTATGTATTAGGTTTGCTGGTTATCTTATTCCTGCTGCCTAATGTCGTGTTTGCACAGAGTTTAACAGTGGAAGGAACGGTGAACGACGAGACGGGAGAACCCCTTATCGGCGCTACTGTCAAGGTGCGTCCTGGCGGCACAGGTGCCATCACGGACCTTAACGGTCATTTCCTACTTCCATCAGTGGAACGAGGTGCGACACTGGAAATCTCCTTTATGGGTTACAAGACACAGACACGCAAGGTTGATGGGAAGCCTATAACCATCAGTTTGGTACCTGATCAGAAAGATCTGGACGAGGTAGTGGTAATCGCTTACGGCCACCAAAAGAAAATGACCCTTACAGGTGCCGTATCGGCTGTGAGTGGAGAGGAACTGTTAAAGGCACCCGTGGCTAATGTGGCCAATGCTCTGCAGGGAAGACTGCCGGGTATATCGGTTGTACAGCCTTCAGGCATGCCTGGTGCTGATGAGCCGGTCATCCGTGTACGTGGTACTGGTACATTGAATAGTGCCGAACCACTCGTACTCGTCGATGGCGTCGAGCGTTCTTTCTCTCAAATTGACCCCAATGAAATTCAGGACATTTCTATCCTTAAAGACGCCTCGGCAACAGCCGTATTCGGTGTGCGAGGTGCTAATGGTGTAATCCTTGTTACCACCAAACGTGGTGAAACAGGAAAAGCCTCTGTTACAGTTTCCGCAAGCGCTGCCGTACAACAGGTCTCTAAATTCGTTGACTTTGCTGATTCCTATACATATGGTAAGATGTGGAACTATTCAGCTATTACCGATGCATTACCAGTGAATCAGTGGCCTGGTAGCTCCAACATTTCCGACTATACCCCCTATGCAAACACCGGTATTCGATTCAGTCAGGATATCATGGAGCATTTTCGCAAAGGTGACATGCCTGTTACGTTCCCCAACACCAACTGGATTGACTATCTGATGAAGAATGCCGCATGGCAGGAACAGGTGAACGTGAATGTTAAAGGAGGAACTGAGAGAGTGAAGTATTTCATCTCTGCTGGATTTATGAATCAGAGTTCACTTCTTAAAACTTTTTCTGCAAATAATGATGAAACCTTCCGTTATAACAGGTTCAATTATCGTGCTAACTTAGATATTGACATTTCTAAGTATAGCCAATTGGCACTCACCTTGGGAGGCCGTGTTCAGAACCGTACCGAGATGGGTGGCGGCGAAGGATTCTTATTCCGCTATCTACAGGGTGCCACCCCATACGCTGGTATCGGAATCGACGAACAAGGCCGTCATGTCGTTGCTGATGTCAACATCGTAGGTCCTTACGACCGTGATGCCCTTTCAAACTTTTATGACCTGGGCTTCACGAACACCAGTACCAACGTATTGAACCTTGACCTCCAGTATAAACTCGACATGAGTTTCCTTACACCGGGTTTGGATTTCAGAATTAAAGGTTCTTATAACTCCGAATATTCGGCTCAGAAAAACCGCCAGAACGGATTCGGTACTGGTGTCACATACGTGGCAACAATTGTTGACGGACAACAGGTTCTCCGCAAGGAGGGCGTCACTTGGCCATTACCTTACTCTGACAGCCGGTGGGGAGGTCGTAACTGGTATGCCGAGGCAAGCTTTAACTACGCTCGCAAGTTCGGTAATCACAATGTAGGCGCATTGTTCCTTTACAACCAGTCGAAGAGGTATTATCCCAGTAACTACACCGACATTCCTTCTGGTTATGTTGGACTCGTGGGTCGTGTCACCTACGACTATCTGTCACGTTACATGATTGACTTCAACATCGGTTATAATGGTTCTGAGAATTTTGCCGAGGGTAAACGCTATGGTACATTCCCATCTTTCTCAGTCGGTTGGATTCCATCCAGCGAAAAGTTCTGGGAGCCCGTGAAGGACGTTATCAGCTACCTGAAAATTCGTGGTTCATGGGGTAAAGTCGGTAACGACAATACCAATAGTGCCCGTTTCCTCTATCTGCCGGGTATGTGGCAGTTCTATCAGGGTTCTATGACTGTAAACCCGCAGGAAAGAGGTGCCAATTTCGGAACAAGCGGCAACTGGTTACAGGCCGTAAGGGAGATGACAACTGGTAACCCGAACGTTACATGGGAGACCGCTTCTAAGTTCAATATCGGTCTGGATGCGTATTTCTTCAAAGATCGCTTGGGCATGAACCTTGATTTCTTCTGGGAAGACCGCAAGGATATTCTGGTGTCAAATGCCGCTCTTTTGCCTGCTGTAACCAGCCTTCCTGCAGGCGTAGTCAACGAGGGCCGTGTTAAGAATCATGGTTTTGAGCTGACCCTGAAGTGGGCCGACAAAGTTGGTGATTTCCGATATAGCATCAGTCCAAGCATTGCCTTTGCCAGAAACAAGGTGATTGATATGCTTGAGGTACCACCTATGTATGATTATCTAAGCCGAACGGGTCTCCCGGTAGGACAACGTTTTGGCTATGACCTTTTTGAATTCTATCAGGAAGGTACCGAAGACCGTTATTTGCAAAAATATGGTGTAAACATGCCTGACCAGAATATAGCATTGAAATATGGTGATGCTGTTTATGTTGACTTGAACGGTGATGGTTTAATCGATCAGAACGACCAAAAGCCCCTGGGCTATACCGATAACCCGGAATTTACCTGGTCAGTCAATGCCAGCCTGAACTGGAAAGGACTTGATTTCTCAATGCTTTGGGTAGGTGCAACTAATACAAGCCGCGTTTTGAACGGATACTTCCGCGACCAGTTTGGCTCTACAAATACTTCAGCTCTTACACAGTGGGTAGCCGACAATTCATGGACGGAGGATAATCCTGGAGCAATTTTACCACGTATCTCATTTGAAAATCGCGTTCATAACAACCGTGATTCACAAGCGTGGATTGTAGACTCCAAGTATGCACGCTTGAAGAATGTAGAGATTGGTTATACTATAAACAAGCCGAAGTGGATTCCTTTGTTCAATTACGTGAGGTTCTATGTTTCAGGTCAGAACCTGCTGACTTTTGCTAACTTCAAGGGCAATGACCCCGAAGCTCCCGGACAAGGACTTGATTTCGGAGTGCGTTATCCTATGACACGCGTGTATAACTTTGGCGTACAAGTCAATTTCTAAAGTTAAAAGTGAATAGTAAAAAATTGCTACCGCTATAAAAATGAAGAATATGAAAAAGTTACTTATTTATATATTAGCTATAGGGTTGACGAACGGCATTCTCACATCATGTGTTGATGAAGTCAACATTGGTAATGCCTTCTTAGAGAAAGCCCCTGGTGTTGATATAAATATCGACACGGTATTCTCTAAACCAGAATATACCCGTAATTTTCTATGGAGTGCTTATGGGCAACTCTATTGTACCTATACCTCCGGAAACATGATGAACGGAGCACCTATCGATGTTCTTTCCGATTCTTATCATTGTTATGTCAGTTGGGGCGGCCCTAAACAAAGCTATTACCCCGGTGGTCTAACCGAGGACGCTCAAGATACAGATAATGGTAATTATGTAGGTAAGTTCTCTTATTCTACAAAATCACCAAGTTATGATGCTGATGGCCGCGTTTCAATCTACGAGACAGTGCGCAAGTGCTGGCAGATCATAGAGAATATTAAACGAGTACCTGGCATGAGCGAAGACGAGAAAAGCCGTCTGCGTGGCGAGGCTTATACGATTATGGCCAGTCGTTACTACGATGCATTCCGTAATTTCGGCGGTCTGTGCCTTGTAAAGAAAGCATACGGCGTAGGCGAGAACTTCACCGGAGGTCGTTCCACAGCCTGGAAGACCGTCGAATTCATAGACTCGCTAATTCAATGTGCCATCGATGAACCAGGATTCATTTGGAGCATTCCCGATGCCGATATTGGTCAATGGTCGGGTCGTCTTACCAAAGCCTCTGCCCGCGCCTTGCGTGCCAAGGTTTGGATGTTTGCTGCATCGCCGCTATTTAATGACGATGAGCCTTATTTAAGATACACCAAGACACCGACCGGCCTTGAGTCCGAGGAGCACGTCTGGTTCGGCAAGAAGGATCCTGCATTATGGAATCGCTGCTTGCAATATTGCAATGATTTCTTTGCAGAGAATGAAGCCAATGGCAATTATTACCAATTGGTACAGCCTGCTACTCAGGACGAAGCTGGTTACCGTGCAGCCTACCGTCGTGCATACCGTTATCGTAACAACGAGACATATCACGAGAAGATTTTCGATGTACAGCCTACTCAGTACCTCAGCGACGCCGTAGTGGACGGTCAGCGACAGAACTCCTGGGGATGGGGTTGGGCTGGTTTCGCCTTGGACTGCTATCGCCAAGGTGGTGCCGTTCCCACCAACGAGTTAATGGAGTGCTTTGGCATGCAGGATGGTCGCAATTTCCCGTACATGAATATATACGGTCCTGGTAATAATCCCACTGGCGTTGATATCTTTGCCAATCGTGACCCTCGTCTCTATGAGACGATTATGGTCCCCAGGCAGTCACTGCCCGCCGGTTTCGATTATGCTGGCAAAAACTATATCGATAGTTGGGAAGGTGGCGCTATGTACTTCGATAAGAGCAACTTCGGAGATGCCGGATCGGATGATTGTGCCTCTCACTATAGAAAGTTCAAATGGATGTTAGACTATCAGGACAACAGAATGAATGATGAGTATATTGGTGTTTCATATATCCGTTTGGCAGAAATGTATCTGATACGTGCTGAAGCTCGTGCTGAGACAGGTGATTTACAGGGTGCTCTTAATGACCTGCACGTTGTACGCAGTCGAGTAGGACTGGGACGTATTGAGGCAATGAACCCCGCATTGAACTTGACTTCCAACAAGGACAACTTGATTGACGAGATTCTCCGTGAGCGCAACTGTGAGATTGGAGCCGAATGTGGTGACCGTATCTATGATATGATACGCCGCAAGCGTCAGGATTTGTTTACCAAGCCTCTCCATGAGATTCGCGTCTATCGTCTTGATGCCAACGGCAATCGCATGCCTTTGGAAAAAGAAAATGCTGACGGCTCTAAGGAAAGCATTGACCTGAGATGGGATCCAAGTACACCATGGCCTAAGTTCGAGTACGAGAAGCCTCAGATTGTAAATGGTGCCCGCCGTTGGTGGGAGCCTGGTTACTGGACAAACAAGTGGTATCTCGACCCTGTTTCCCGTATTGAGATTCAGAAGGGATATGGACTTACTCAGAACCCCGGATGGTAATATTGATAATTTATAATTGACAATAGAATTATGAAAATAAAAAATATAACAAAATATACCTTCGCAGTCCTCTGCGCCATTCCCATGATGGGAAATGCCCAGGTGACTTTGAGCGACAAAGAGTCGCAGAAGGTAGATTTAGGCTATGGTGTTGAGCAGTCAGAATTCCTCACTACAGCGGCTGCAACAACTATAACTGCAGAAGAGCTTCGTCGCACATCGGCCATCAGCCTTGCAGATGCTCTTTATGGCAAGCTTCTTGGCCTTACAGCCATCCAGAATACTGGTTTTAAGGGCGAAGAAGGACGTGGCGCTTCATTTAACATCCGTGGTGTCCAGACAACTGGTGAGACAGACATTCTAATCCTTGTAGATGGTGTGGAAAGACCTATCGACCGTCTCACAGTAGAGGAGGTTGAAAGTGTCACTGTCTTGAAGGATGCCGCTGCTGTTGCACTTTACGGACACGAAGCAGTCAATGGCGTACTATTGGTGAAAACAAAGCGCGGAACCAAAGACTCAAAGTACAAGTTCAAAGCGGGTGTTTCACATAAATTCCAGTTTGACCCGAAAACTGCCGACATGGTAAGTGCCTATGACTATGCCAATGCGCTGAACCAGGCTCGCCTGAACGACGGGGTCTCTCCCGCTTATTCCCCTGCTGAATTGCAGAAATTCTCGGATGGCAGCGATCCCTTTGTTTATCCTAACGTAGATTGGAAGAAGGAAGTCTTTAAGAACACAGCTCATGAGACGAATGCATTTCTTTCGTTCTTTGGGGGTACAGACAAGATTCAGTATTATACAAATCTTGATTATACCGATGCCCGTGGACTCTATGCGAACCCCAAGCAGGAAGAATGGAATTCACAGCTTAAATATTCAAAAGCCAATATCCGTGCCAACATAGACTTCGAGGTAAGTAAGACCACAAGAATAAGCACAAACGTCCTAGGAATCCTGATGGAAACAAACGGAGTGCCTAACGTGAACTCAAACGATGCATGGTGGCATCTGTATAAGGTACCCGCTTTAGCATTCCCCGTTAGGACAGTTGGCGGTGTATGGGGCGGAAGTCAAACTTATGGCGACTTTAACCTTTTGGCTAAGTCACAAGGTACTGGCTTTACAAAGAGTCACCAACGCCAGATTTGGGCTAACATAACATTGGAGCAGGACCTTGACATCATCACGAAAGGCTTGAAATTCTATATAGGAGCCTCCTATGATAATTCCTCTAACACCATCGAGAACCGCTTAAAGGGTTATCAGTATGGTTGGAACTACTACGACGCTGCTAATGTTATGCAGGAAACCGTAATGGGTACAGTCGAGGATAAACTGAGATTTAACAATTATGTTGAGTCACAATGGCGTATTGCTACTTTCAATGCTGGTTTCAAATATGGTATTCAGCTTAGAAACGGCGACAACCTCGCTGCCAATGCCAACTACAACATGAAGAAAGAGGTCCGTGATAATCGGAGCAATACCTGGTATCGTGCCAATTGGCAGTTGGCTATGCACTACGACCACGCAAACAGATTGATGGCAGATGTAGTACTGGCTGCTAACGGTTCAAATCGCAGCTATCCAGCCAAATGGGCATTCTCACCCACAATCGGTTTGGGTTATATCTATGCCAACAAACCTGAAAGTAAGATTCTTAACTATGGTAAGGTCCGTCTCTCAGGTGGTATCCAACATACAGACTACGTTCCGCAGGCCGGACTCTGGCTTGCTGCATGGAACAATTCCCACGGACAGTTCTGGTATGGTAACAACTTCCAAAACTCTTGGGGTGCCTTCCTGACCCAGTTCCCCACCAGTGACTTCGCACAAGAGAAAGCCTATAAGGCAAATCTCGGTACCGACGTAAGACTGTTCAAATCACTAGATGTGACGTTTGATTTATTCTATCAGCAGCGTCGTAACATCCTGGTTAGCGCAGCCCAACTGAACTCAGACGTGGTAGGTATCCAGTCATCCTATGACGACAAAGGTCGTGTGGAAAGCATGGGCTTGGAATTAGGACTGCGTTATGCCAAGACTTTCAATAACGGTCTTAATGTAAATGCCGGAGCTACGTTCTCAACTGTGAAGAGCAAAATTCTTGAATGGATCGAAACTCCTGCCTATCCAAACCTCTCAGTAGTTGGCGGTCCTGCCGATGCTGAGCGAGGCCTCATTGCCTTGGGCTTCTTCCAAAGTCAGGACGAAATCAGTCAAAGCCCTCTTCAGCAGTTCGGACAGGTAAAAGTCGGTGACATTAAATATAAAGATGTAAACGGTGACAATGTTATCAACGAAAATGATTATGTTGCACAAGATTATGGTACCAGCTTCCCTGCACTGAACTATGCCTTCAACTTCGGATTAGAGTATAAGGGCTTCGGTATTAACGCCACCTTCCAGGGTGCTGGTCATCAAGTAAAGAACCTGCGCTACGTTGATGGTGTATGGGGAGCACTCTCTGACAACCGTAACCTCTCTCAGGAATATTATAACAACTGCTTTGATATGGCAGGAGCCGATGCATGTTATCCGCGTCTATCTACAGAAAATGTGGCAAACAATGCTCAGAACTCTACGATATGGTATCGCAATGTCAGCTGGTTCAAGATGCGTGACTGCGAATTATACTACAAATTGCCAGCAAAAGTTATTGAGCCTCTGAGGATTACAAGTGCCAGAGTATTTGTACAAGGACAGAACCTTCTTTCCTTCGACAATATCAAGGCAATGGATGCCGAGAATCTTAACACAGGCTATCCAGTGATGAAGAGTGTGAATATTGGTCTTTCTGTACAATTTTAGGATGTGAGAAATGACAAGTAATAATTTGAAAAAAAGAAAGGTTATGAATATCTATCAGAAAAACAGCAGGTCCACTCTCTTGCTCCTTGCTTCATACTTCTTTTTATGCACTTCCCTTTGCGGGTTCCTGACTTCTTGTGCTGATCTTGAATACACTGAGGAGACAACTCGCGATGAGGAGTGGACATACGAATATTTCGAGAACGGAATAAAAAATCTTGTGTTCGATGTTTATGCGCAAGTTTATAATAATGAATTTGCCGCCAATAGTCCCTACTTTTTTGCCAGTGCTACTGATGAAGCTCAGTATGCACTTGAAACAGGTGCAATCAACGGTTATGTAAATGGAGGCTGGAGTCCGGCTAATCCCTATTCAAACATCTGGACAAAATCCTATACAGCCATTGCTGATGTCAACATGTATCTTGAGAAAATAGAACAGACAGACATTTCAGAGTGGAAGTACAATGGACAATATGAGAACTGGGTGGCTCAGATGGAGATGTTCCCCTACGAGTTGCGTTTCCTCAGAGCTTACTTCTATTTCGAGTTGTTTAAAGCCTATGGGGACGTTCCATTGGTGACAACCACGCTTACCAATGCCGAGGCAAATAGTATTGAACGCACTTCGGCAGACAATATTGTTAAGTTTATCGTTGACGAATGTGATGCCATCGCACCTTATCTGCCAGTAACGTATCAGACGGAAGTCGGTGCTGAAATCGGACGTGCAACCCGTCTTGCAGCTTTTGCTCTCAAGGCCCGTACATTACTCTATGCAGCTTCACCGCTTCATAATCCGACTAACGACAAGACAAAGTGGGCTAAGGCTGCCGAGGCATGTAAGTATATTCTCGACAATGCTTCCACTTGGGAGCTGAAACTCAGCAATTACGGCTCGTTGTGGGGAAACGATGCATTTTTCAATCCCGAGCTGATTTTCGGTATAGGACGTGGTGACGATGGGGATAACGGTAATGTCTTCGAAATGGCAAACTATCCTATTGGCGTCGAGAATGGTTCTTCGGGCAATTGTCCGACCCAAAGTCTGGTAGATCAATATGAGTATCAGGATAATGGAGAAACCTTTGGAGAACGCTATCCCAGCGTCATTGACCTCAACACTGTTAATCCTTATGAAGGTCTGGACCCACGCTTTGCACTTACTGTGGTAAAGAATGGTGATGAGTGGCCCACAAATGGAGCACAGAAAAAGGTTATAGAAACTTTTGTCGGTGGATTTAATGCTGCTCCTAAGTATGGGGCAACCCCCACAAGCTATTATCTCAGGAAGTTTGTAGATGGTTCATGCGTGACTACAACAGATAATCAAACCAGACGTCGACACACTTGGATTATTTTCCGTTTGGGCGAATTCTATCTCGACTATGCCGAGGCTGTATATAATGCTACTGGTAGTGCAAACGATGGAACATACGGTATGACAGCCAACGATGCTATCAACGTTTTGCGTAACCGTGCCGATATCCAGATGCCTGAGTTCACCGAAGATGGCGATGCATGGGTAGCACGTTATGAACGTGAACGCTTAGTTGAATTAGCTTTCGAAAACCATCGTTTCTGGGATGTACGTCGATGGAAGAAGGGTCCGGAGTATTTCAAGACTATCCAAGTGGCAACTATCAGCAGTGATTTGAAGCTTACCCGTTCTGCCATTACGCGTGAATGGAATGACAAGTATTATTTCTTCCCTATTCCGCAGTCTGAACTAAGAAAAAATCCCAACCTTACACAAAACGAAGGATGGTAAAAAGTAACTAGTAAAATTGAAGTGTTATGAAGAAAATATTTTATTATTTCAGCGCGCTGCTTGCTGTTGTCTTTATAGCTATCACTTTCTCAGCCTGTTCTGAAGACGAGTTAGGCACGGCTAATCGTAAGCTGGGCATCAAAACATTCTTCCCAACGAAGGTGGTTACCAATCAGCCGATAACCATTAATGGTTCAGGTCTTGATGGTGTTACAGAAATTGAGTTTCCCGGCGGTGTTAAAATGACTGATTTCGAGATTGTCAGCAAAGATATGATTCGCGTCAATACACCTGCAGGCATTCCCGAAGAGGGTGGTAAGATTATTGTACGTTCAACTAATGATGCAGCCGAGTCACCTGTCTCATTAACGCTTGGACATACTGAAGTGTCGGGATTCTCCAAACAGCCTAACGATAGCGTCACAGGCGGAGAATTGATTGAAGTATATGGTAAGGACCTTGAGTTTATCAATGCTGTAGAACTGCTTGATGCAGATGGTGTTCCACAGAAGATTAATCAAAATGATTTCTATCGCAAGGGAACAAATAAACTCATTTTCCGTGTTCCTTTGAAGAATATCTACAAGGGTACTTTCGTGGCTCTCCTTCACACTTATGACGGGCAGGAAATTGAAATGCCTGAATTATATTACGAGCCATCATCTGATGGAGGACACTGGGAGAAAACGAGGACTACTATCTGGAAGAACAATGGTGAAAGGGGTGTTATCGACTGGGGCAATGTTAACTGTCGCTTCGGTCTTGAAGGTACCGACGGAAACAACGAATGTGTTGCTACGTTCCCCGCTGAAGTTTGGGAAAAGATGAAGACTGGAACCTTCTATATGCAGTTCAAACCCGAGTCCGACTCATACCAGATCCGTGTAACTACCGGATGGTGGAGCGTACAGTGGCTTGGCGCGGACAACGATATCTCTCCCTGGAACATGGCCGAAAGGATTATAGACAATGGCGATGGTACGTACTATATTGAAATCAACTTCGGAGATGATCCGATAGTCGGTTCACTTGACGAACAGCATCTGCTCTTCACCGGTGCAGGTTATACTCTCCAAGAGATTTACTTCGAAGAGGATGTCTGGGTTGGCGGCGGACACTGGGAAACCGTCAAGACTTCTTTCTGGAAGCACGACGGCATAGGTGGTGTTGTTGACTGGGGCAACGAGAATTACCGCTTCGGTCTCGACGGTCACGATGGCAACAACGAGTGTGATGCAACCTTCCCGCAGGATGTTTGGGATAAACTGAAGACTGCTAAGTTCAAAGTGCTCCTCGAGGGCGAGAATCCTCAGGTCCGCGTAACTACCGGATGGTGGAGTGTCAACCTGACCACTGATGATATCCAGCCTGGAAATGAACTCCTGACGGATAACGGAAACGGTAAGTGGATTCTTTCCGTTGATCTGACCACGAACCCCGATCTTGTTGCATTACTCGACGAGCAGCATCTGCTCTTTACCGGAGGCGGCTATACTCCGCTTGAAATCTACACCGAAGAAGAGGTTTGGGTAGAAGATAAAAACGAGGAAAAAGAAGTCACCTTCTGGCAATACGACGGCTCGGGTGGTGTTGTTGACTGGGGCAACGAGAATTACCGCTTCGGTCTCGAGGGTCACGATGGCAACAACGAGTGCGATGCTACCTTCCCGCAGGATGTTTGGGATAAGCTGAAGTCAACGAAGTTCTATGTCCTCCTCGAGGGCGAGAATCCACAGATCCGTGTAACTACCGGATGGTGGAGTGTCAACCTGACCACTGATGATATCCAGCCTGGAAATGAACTCCTGACGGATAACGGAGATGGTACGTGGACCCTCACCGTCGATCTGACCACCAACCCCGATCTTATTGCCTTGCTCGATGAGCAGCATCTGCTCTTTACCGGTGGTGGTTATACCCCTCTAAAACTCTATTTTAAATAGAAGAATAGAAAAGGCCTCACCCCGCGGGGTGAGGCTCTTTTCCTTGTCAATGTTGCGTTAGGTTTTGCCTAACGCCCCTAAACTAAAAATAAAACAAATAATGAAAAAAATTATTATCATGTCTCTACTGGCTACTGCATGTACCACCAGCCAAGTTCGTCAACCCGCTATCCCCCAAAACGCAGAGGTGGAAAAACAGGTTGAGCAGACCCTCTCGAACCTCTCGCTGGACGAGAAGATAGGACAGATGTGCGAACTGACCATCGATGTCATTACCGACATGCAAAGTCAGGACTTCCGCCTCAACGAAGAGGCTTTGAAGAATGTATTCGAGAAATACCATGTGGGTAGCATCCTGAATGTCCCCAAGGGGGTTGCACAGAAACCGGAGGTGTGGAGTGCTCTTATTCGCCGCCTCAATCAACTCTCCATGGAAACTTGTGCCGGAGTACCGCAAATCTACGGCGTCGATCAGATTCACGGAGCCTCTTATACATGGGGAGCTACACTATTTCCACAGGAAGTAGGACAGGCAGCTTCCTTTAACCGCAACATCCCGCGGCGCGTTAGCGAAATTGCAGCTTACGAGAGCCGTGCTTGCCTAATACCATGGGTTTATTCGCCTGTGATGGATTTGGGACGACAGCCCCTCTGGAGCCGTATGTGGGAAAGCTATGGCGAGGATGTATATCTGAACTGCGAAATGGCTCGCCAGGCTGTGTTGGGTTATCAGGGCGACGACCCTAACCACATTCCTGCCAACCGTGTGGCTGCCTGTCTCAAACACTATATGGCCTATGGCGTTCCTGTCAGCGGAAAGGACCGCACACCCAGCAGCATTACCGACCGCGAGATGCGTGAGAAGTTCTTCCAACCCTTCCGCGCTGCCATCCAGGCAGGTGCCTTGTCACTGATGGTCAATTCAGGCGTAAACAATGGCGTGCCTTTCCATGCTAACGCTAAGTACCTGAATACTTGGCTGAAGGAGGAATTGCAATGGGACGGCATGATAGTAACAGACTGGGCCGATATCAACAATATATGCCTTCGTGACCACGTAGTCGCCACCAAGAAAGATGCCATCTGCATGGCGATCAATGCTGGTATCGATATGTCTATGGTACCTTACGAGGTTGAGTTTTGTGACCTCCTTCGCGAGCTTGTTGACGAGGGCCGTGTGCCGATGTCTCGCATCGACGATGCCGTACGTCGCATTCTCCGACTGAAAGTTCGTCTCGGACTCTTTGACAAGAATACGTGGGACAAAGATGCCAACCAGCTGGCACAGGAATTCCCCGACTTCGCCGGCGATGGTTTTGCCAGCGAGGCTGAGCAAATGGCCGAGGAGTGTATGGTATTGTTGAAGAATGAGCAGTCGTTACTGCCGCTGAGCGAAGACACCCGAATCCTCATCTGTGGTCCCAATGCCGACAATCTGCGAGGCATGAACGGAGGCTGGAGCTACACCTGGCAAGGCGACCGTACGAACGAACTTGCCCCACAAATGGGTATGTATCCTACTTTCCGGGAAGCCATGATGGAACGCTTTGGTGAGAACAATGTTCAGTATATTCAAGGCATACAATGGGATGAGAGGGACTTTAATCTTGACCATCAGGCTACCGACTGGAGTCTGCTGACTTCAGCTGCTCGTAGGGCAGACGTTATCCTTGCCTGTGTGGGCGAGAACAGCTACTGCGAGACTCCTGGCAACATCAACGACCTTAACTTAAGTGACAATCAAAAAGAGATGGTACGTGTACTGGCACAGACAGGTAAGCCCATCGTGCTGGTTCTTACTGAAGGACGTCCGCGTATCCTTCGTGACATCGAACCACTTTGCCAGGCTGTTGTCCACACCTTCTTGCCCAGCAACTATGGTGGAACCGCATTGGCGCATCTCTTATCAGGTGACGTCGATTTCACAGGTCGCATGCCATATACTTATCCTAAATACACAGGTTCTCTAGTAACATACGACTACAAGCCTTGTGAGAATATGGGACAAATGGAGGGCAATTACAATTACGATGCTGTGATGGACGTACAATGGCCTTTCGGTTTCGGTTTACACTACACTACAGTGACCTATAGCAACATGAAAGTCGATAAAGATATCTTCCATGCTGGTGACGTCCTCACTGTAAATATCGATGTGACTAATACAGGCCAACGGCCCACCAAAGAGAGCGTTTTGCTATACAGCACTGACCTTGTCGCATCTCTTACTCCCGACAACCGACGGCTGCGTGCTTTCGAAAAGGTGGACCTGCAGCCCGGTCAGACAACTACCGTAACCCTGCAACTTCCGGCCAAAGACCTGTCCTTCGTCAATCTTGACGGCCAGTGGGTACTGGAGCCGGGCGAATTCCGCCTCTTCATAGCCGACCAGCAGGTTGTAGTAAAATGCGAGTAACCCGTAAACGGTAAACCGTAAACTGTAAACAATAAAAACATCATGAGATCATATTTTTATCGGGTATTATATATTGTATTCGTATTATTGACCTTCGGTTGTAGTAATGAGAACAACACAGAGCCTTCAATTACAATCCAGTTGCGTTCTCAATCTATTGCAGAAGGAGCCGAGGTTGATGCCAAAACGACGACTGTCCTTACTTTGCATTACAACAATCCGGTAAAGGTTACAGGTTCCGGCATCAAACTTAATGGCTTAGCAATAAGCGCCAGGAACAATACCTCCTCACCGGTTTCTGTTGATATTCCACTCGCTTTGGCTGAAGGAACAAGATACACTTTGAAGGTTGAGAAGGGAGCTATTGTCTCCACAACAGATCCAAAGGCCTCGGCACCAGAGTTTACACTGAATTTCTCAACGAAGGAGCCAGACCAGCCAGTTAGCGGCCAGGAAGCTGCCTATATCACGAAGAAACTTGGATGGGGTTGGAACCTCGGCAACCACTTTGATACTAGTTCTGGAAAGGATAATAATCCTAATCAGTGGGGCTATTGGGACGGAGCAACCCCTAGCATGGCTCTTTACATGAACCTGAAGAGGGCAGGAGCAAACACCGTGCGTATCTGCACCACTTGGGGTAACTATCAGACACCAAGCACTTGGACCATCGACGACAGTTACATGGCTGAAGTCAAAAAGAATGTGGAATGGGCAGAAGCTGCCGGTCTAAATGTCATCCTGAACCTGCACCACGATGAATACTGGCTCGACATCAAGGGGGCTGCCAACGACGAGACCACGAATGCCAATATCAAGAATCGTATCGAGGCGACCTGGAGACAGATTGCCGAAGTATTCAAGGACAAGGGTAGTTTTCTCTTCTTCGAGTCGTTCAACGAGATTCAAGACGGTAAATGGGGCTGGGGAGACAACCGTACAGACGGTGGTAAACAGTATCGGACACTCAACGAGTGGAACCAGTTGGTGGTGAACACCATCCGCGCTACGGGAGGTAATAACGAGACACGTTGGATTGGCATTCCGTGCTATGCTTCGAATCCTGCATTTGCAGTTGAGGAGAGTTTTATTCTACCCACAGATCCTGCCAACCACCTCATGGTGAGCGTTCACTACTATGATCCGAGCAACTTTACGCTGACACCTGAAAATAGTGATGGGAAAACAGAATGGGGCCATACGGCTGCTGCGGGCAAATTCCAACCGGGAAGTAACGAGGAGCATGTAGTAGAGACATTCCGGAAACTACAGGAGAAATATATCTCCAGGAACATCCCTGTATATATTGGAGAGTATGGTTGTGTAATGCAGAAAACGAGTCGTTCTAACCTCTTCCGAAACTATTATCTCGAGTATGTCTGCCGTGCGGCATATACCTATGGCATGCCGCTCATTATTTGGGACAACAACTCCCAGGGCTCCGGCAACGAGCATCATGGCTATTTCAGCCACAATGACGGTGCATACATTAATGGTTCCGAGACTCTCGTACAAACCATGATAAAGGCTGCTACCAGCAATGATGCCAGCTATACACTTGAGTCTGTTTACAACAGTGCACCGCAATAAACTTGTCCTCTACGCTTATCTGACAACCATCTTTTTGTTGTTTATGATGTAGAGGCCGGAAGGAAGTTCATTGCGTGATCTTGCGGTCATACGCATACCGTTAAGATTGTAGATACCCTTTGATCCATCGATGGTGTTTGAATCGAGAACACCATCGATGCTTGTTTCTGTAGGTTCTTCACCAAACAGACCGCGTACAAAGCCTGCATAGACGTGTTTTCGATAGTTATTGATATCCCAAATCCCAACAGGTGTGTTTGCGCGCCAGCTGCTGCCAGAGGGGGAATCGTTCGTGCACCATTGGCAGATACCCCATTGTTGGGCAGGTGGAACCAATCGGAAGTACTCCTTTATAATCCACTCGTAGAAGTCGGCCATATTCTTGTGCTGCGCCTCTGTCATGTTATTCGTAGCGACGGATTTGCCACTGGCATCATAATAGCCCATATCCATCTCGCTTACGCGCACCCATTTGCCAGTGGCAGCCATAAGTCGGAACATATTGCTGATGGCGTTTTTCTTGCTATTCTGGGTACTGCTGTTTTCGTAATATGATATGTGCATCTGCGTGCCGATGCCGTCGATCCTCGTGACACCATCAGCCTCCCATTTCTTAATCCAGTTGATAAGCGACTTGAGCTTCTTGTTCTGATCCCAATCCGATTCAAGATTATAGTCGTTAATGAAGAGCACTATGTCGTCAGGGCCGTACTTGCGTGCCAAACGGCAAGCCTGCCGCACATATTCCAGGGAGCCCATGTAGTCCTGCCAATAGAAATTCTCACCTCCGACATCCCATGTAGCATCAGGATTGCCATTCGGATTATACCCTTGTAATACGTAATTGCCCGATCCGTCATTACCTCCTCCTGAGATAGCTTCGTTGACGAGGTCCCATGCCTTCACTTTACCGTCACAAGCCTCCATCATCCCTTTTATCCATTTATCCATTGCATAGACAAGGGTGTCATGACGTTCTTGCTGTGTCAGTGGGATAGTCTTACCCGTAAAACCCTCGAACTTGATGCTTTTAATATAGATGTCACCAACGAAGTCACCGCACTGTAGCATGAAGAAGTTGCTCGACACTACTGCCTTATAATCTACCGTCACCTCCTTCCATTCCGTAGTGAAGGGAATATTGGGATAATCCCCGTTGTCCCAGTCGCCCAACTTGCTGTGTAGGGCTCCTGCCTTCGAACCGCGTACTGTCATCGTCATTTTGTAGGTTTTGCCTACCTCAGCGATAATATTCTCCATCGCTAAGAACTGCACATCCCACGAGTTTGGACATATCTTAGTCGTATGTATGGTAAGACCGTTTGTAGCATCGAATTTTAGTGAGTATCCAAATTTCGACTCATCTGATTTCCATCCTACTTTTTTATCCGTTCTAAAGTCCTTTTGGGCAATCACCGTTAGAGTTTCACCCCCGCCATTTGGATCTGGTTTATCGGCAAGAAGTTTCAGCAGCCAGCCTTTCGGTTGCTGTGAGTGCCAAGCAAGAGTGTGTCCATAGACGTTGAGCCCGGCATTTGTGGCGGAATTCACATAGTTCTTCACGGTGGTGAAATTCATATTGCCGCTGCCATCCACGCAGCTACCCATCTTCATGGCATTACCTGCTACGGTTTCCGTGAAGTTCTTGTTAATCATGCTCTTGACTGTCGGATTGTTCAGATAGTCATTGACGGTTGTTCCGGCACCGAGTTTAAAATTCGGGTACTTAGCGTTATCTATATAATCTTTGAGAGCCGAATACTCATCCAGATATCTGTAGTCATCATTGTTAGGTTTGCCCAACTCAAATCTTTCCTGTCCCATTGCCGAAGTCAACAGACAGGATGAAAGCATCCACACGAAAACCCTTCTCACCATAAGAAGCCTCTCCCCTAACCCCTCTCCGAGGAGAGGGGAACTTTAAACTCTTTAAACTCTTAAACTGTCTCTAAACTCTCAACTCTCAACTTTAAACTATCCCCTTCATACTCCACGCTTACAGCACCATTCTCGCTTCCGAAGGGTTGTGGACTGTTAGGACTGACTATGACAACACGGAAGGTACGCTTTGCAGCCATACCGGGGAACTCACCCTGACGGGCTCCGATAGTGAGGGTGGATGTGGCTTCATCCCAGGAGAGTGGGATAGAGGCGTACTGTCCGTTCTCGTATGCATAGGTTGTGCCGTCGTCCTCATAAAGAGTGAAGTGGGCATCCTTTCCGGTATAGACATATATTGTCAGAGGTGCATCGGGCTGTTCAGCAGCGTATTGTACGTCAGGGCCTACAGGTATTATGCTACCTGCAGGTACGAAGACAGGAATGCGCTCGTATGGAGCAGCGACCTCTTGCCTGCCATTGCCTACCATGCGACCCGTATAGAAATCATACCAGCCACGGCCTTCAGGAAGATAGACGCTACGGCTGCGGGCACCGTAACTATAAACTGGTGCAGCCATCAGAGCCGGACCCAGAAGGAACTGGTCACTGATGTTACGCGTCTCGCGGTCAGAGGTGAAGTCCATCACCAACGGACGCATCAGCGTGTAGTCCTCGTGGCAAGCCATTCCTGCCAACGAGTACAGATAAGGCATCAGACGGTAGCGAAGGCGCAGGTAATAGAGAATGGATTCGTAGGCAGGATGCTTTTCGGGAGCTATGTTCCACGGCTCGCGGCAGGGATATTGTCCGTGTGCACGGAAAAGCGGACAGAAGGCCCCGAACTGATACCAGCGTGTGTTTAACTCACGCCATTCACGCAAATCGCTGTTCTCGTGTCCTGTGCGGTTGAATTCCTCTTGTGCTGCATAGTAGCGTCCCTCTACCGAGAACCCGCCGATGTCCATCGTCCAGAAGGGGATGCCGCTAACCGAGAAGTTCAGACCTGCGGAAATCTGTGCTTTCATATCCTCCCATCGGGTTCCGATATCGCCGCTCCATGTAGCTGTGGAGTAACGCTGCAGACCGGCAAAACCCGATCGTGTCAACAGGAATACACGACGGTCAGGACCGGCTTCTCGCTGTCCTTCATAGATGGCACGGGCATTCATAAGTGCGTAGGTATTGAAGTATTGCTTTGATGGACCGAGTGCCGTAGGGCCGCATAGCTCCTGTCGGTATTCAAAGTCGGTACAGTCAGCAATATTCGGTTCGCTGGCATCCATCCACCAGGCATCGATACCTAAGGGGTAGAGGTGTTCATACATCTGTCTCCAGAAAAGTTGACGTGCCTCTGCGCTGTAAGCATCGTAGAAGGAACCGATATAACCCGGTCCTACCCAGTCTCGTATGCTGTCGCGGATGGCCTGTCGGTACATCCAGCCGTTTTGGTCAAATTCCTTGAAGTGTTCGGTGTTGGCATAGAATTTCGGCCAAACAGAAATCATCATGTGGGCATTCAGGGCATGAATGCTATCAACCATTGCCTTGGGGTCAGGGAAGCGTTCGGGATCGAACTCGTGGCTGCCCCATTGGTTCTCGCGCCAATAGAACCAGTCCAGCACGATGTTGTCAATAGGAATCTGTCGGCGGCGGAACTCGCTGAGGGTACTGAGTAGCTCATCCTGTGTCTTATATCGCTCACGGCTCTGCCAGAAACCCATCGCCCATTTGGGCATCACAGGTGCCTTGCCTGTCAGGGTGCGGTAACCGCTAATTACCTCGTCCATTGTCTCGCCGGCAACAAAATAGTAATCCAGCTGGTCTTGCATCTCACTCCACCAAGTCATCTGCCTGTTCTCCTCTTCCGATACGGGGTTCATGGCACGTAAGCCTAAGAAGGATTTGTCCCCGTCAGGTTTCCATTCGATGCGCAGACGCATCCTTTGTCCTGCCACCATTTGGGTCTGGAACTTCCAGCTGTTAGGGTTCCAAGAGGCACGCCACCGTTCGGGTACCACCAGTTTGTCGTCTAAATATACCTTTACATAGCCTGCATAGTAGAGCAAGAAGCGGTGCAGACCCTTGTTCTTGGCTGTCAGTTCTCCTTCGTAGGTCACGTTGCTACCCCCAAAACGGAAGTTCTCCGGCAAGTTCACCGTACGTTGCAGATGTGCGGATCGGTCGTTGCATTCAAAGTAGAGCGAATCCTCACGCCGCACTAACGTTTCGCCTTGGGCTGGCACATAAGTACCTGTTAAGGCTCCTTCCTTACCCTCTTTGTCACTCAGACCGAAGACATCGCCCAGCTGCAGATAGGGCAGGGGAGCACCGAAACGGCAGAACGAATAGCTGTCCCATAGCACGCCGTAACCTTCGGTAGAGACGATGAACGGCACGCTTACCTTCGTGTTGTATTGGAAAAGCTCCTCGTTTTTACCTTTATAATTGAACTCGTCGGACTGATGTTGTCCCAATCCGTATAATCCTTCGTCGTCGGCAACAGAACGGAAGATCTGCTGAACAGCATAGCCATGTGTGCCTTCAGCTTCTGTAGGTTGGAACGTGCGTCCCTGTTCCTCTTCGGCCAGCAACAGCCGTCCATTAGAATCGGAAAAATGTACTACCCCCGTCTTTCGGCTGACGGAGGCTGTCAATTTCGACGTTCGCACGAATACCGAGTCATCACTTTCCTCAATACTAAAATGTGTATTTGTCTTTTGTGGTAATACAACAAGGCTTTCTTTCTTGGAAAATTTCCGATCAGGTGTCGCAGATACGTGGATGAGCTGTTCTCCAAGTACCTCTATGGATACTTTCCGTGCTTGTGTGGGATCTTGTGTATCAATCTGTACAATCACACCATTTGTAGAACGTTCTACGGTGGAGGGGGAGCAGGACACCATAATGCATCCGGCTAAGAAAAGAATGAAATAGAACTGCTTCATATGTGGTAAAGTCATGATGTTTTAACTTGTATGTTTATCCCATCGATCAGTATCAATAATTCGGATCACCAACCGAAGGGAATTCAGGTCATATTTTCGATGTTCTCTCGCAAAGATACAATAAAAACTTGAAGAAAAACCTAATTTCGCTAATAGATATATGTTTTTCATAAGAAAAAAAAGGATAACAAGGGTTACTTAATGTCGAATGAACAATCGAAAGAACAATTATAGTATCAGTGATTTGTTTCTCTTTCGCTGGATAGAATGTATATAAAAAAGTGGCATCGCCTGATGCCACTTTTTCTGGTTTTATTGCAGTAGTTTCTTCACGATTTCAGAGATGAAGCGGCCATCGGCTTTCCCCGCCAACTGCTTGCTGGCTATGCCCATTACCTTTCCCATCTCCTTCATGCTGGTAGCCCCTACAGTTGCCATAATCTTCTTTACCTCTTCCTCTACCTCCTCTGGGGTGAGCTGCTTCGGCAGGTAGCCTTCAAGTACCTCCACCTGAGCCAACTCGGTATCGGCCAAGTCCTGACGTCCCGCCTGAGTATAGGTTGCTGCTGTTTCCTTGCCTTGCTTGGCCAGTTTGGAGATAATCTTCAATGCATCAGCATCAGCCAATGTGTCATTGGCTCCAGGGGCCGTCTTGGCTTCCAGGAACACCTTCTTGATGTTGCGTAGCGTTTCTAAACGCACTTTTTCGTGGGCCTTCATTGCGGCCTTGATGTCTTCACTAATCTGATCAAATAAAGTCATAATATCAAAGTTTTAAATTTACCTTCGTTAACGCGCAGTCTCTATCTTGGCGATTGTACTGGTCGTAAAATTATTCCGACCTGTCAACCAACGAGATGCAAATATAAGCATTTTCATCCGAACAAATTTACTTTTATGTGAAACTTTAGATATTTTTAGCGGTTACGAAGGCAGTTTAATTGGAACCAATTCTGATCATTATTAAAGGTAAATCCTATTTGCCATTCTATGTCGGGCGAAGCGTTCCTTCGGACCGAACGCATCACTCGTTACTCTACATCGTTTCCTGCCAGATTCATGGCGCGCAGGAACTGTTGTTGCTCGGCTGTCGGAGTGTCTACGCGGAGGATGCCCCATGTAGCGGTGTCCACGCGGAGACCTGCGTCGGTGAGATAGTCGGAGTATGGGATGTCGTCGGTGGTGTCCACGAAGTGCCGGACATCCGTTAGTGGCTGTCCGGCCACTTCGGCGCAGGCATCCCAAAATTCATCTTCGGTGAAGCCGCGTCGCAGCTCGTGATAGTAGCGACGATAGAGCAGACGCATTACATCGTCGAGCGACTTCTGCTGCTGAGTTTTGCGGCGGATGTTGATGTCCATGAGCAGGCCGATGACGGGACCTTTGAAGTAGTAGTTGATACGAACGTCGCGCGCATTGTCGTCGGGGTTCATGAAGTTCAGCCAGATGTCGTAACTGCTCTGTCGCAAGCTCTGATGTCGCTGTCCTTCGTAGGGCGCATAGAGTGAGAAATAAGTAGAGAGCAGTTCAAGGGCTTCGTCAGGCGTAATGATGCCGGCATTGCGTAAGAGACGGAACTCATAGTAGCATGTCAGTCCCTCACTGACCCAGAGCATTGGCGTTATGGCTTCGTGGTCATAATCCAGCGGCCACAACTCCGCCGGTCGGATGCACTTGACGTTGTAGAGATGGAAATATTCGTGTGCCACTAAGGCCAGGAACTTCACTTCCTCGCGGCGCGTAGCGAAGCGGTAGGTGCCGTCGGTGTAGCAGGCCTGCGAGTTGAGATGTTCCAGTCCGCCGCCGCCCTGTCCCATGTGGATGAGGCAGTAGTTGTCGTAGGGTACGTCGCCCATCAGCTGTGTGGCAGCCGTGACGATGCGCCTGAAGTTGTCTTCGAGGTGCAGCTCTTCAGCGCCGTCGGGCGTCTCGAGGGCGAACTCATAGTCGTGGTCCTCATGCGTGAATCTCTTTGTATAGAAGTTGCCCAGCAAGAGCGGTGAATCATAGAGCACATCGAAGTTCTGCGGCGTGAAGGTGCAACTATCGTCATCGTGAGGTCGCATGCCCGTGGCAATATGCGCCCATCCGTCGGGCATCAGGAAGCGGACGGTCACGGGGTGTGCCTGCTGGCCGTCCACGTACATGAAGACTCCGTTGGGCGCCACGAAGGCGATGTCGCCTTCCACACGGCTGGAGGCTACGTCTCGCCGGTTGGCGTAGATGCGGTAGGAGACGTCCGCACATCCGTTCTCGGGCAGCGCCACGCGCCAGCGGTTCAACCCTTCCTTGCGCCATGCGAGATTTTGGCCGCGGGAGTCTTGCGCGCTGAAGTCCGTCAGATGCTTGGCGAAGTCGAGCATCTCGTAGTATCCTGGCGCCCAACGTGGCATGGTCAATACCACTTCGCTGGGTTGGGGGCCGGTGCTGTCCGAGGTGTAGGCTAGGTGTACGTTCAGATAGTGTCCTGCCGTGTCGGGACTCACGGTGTACGTTAGTTGGTAGTCAGCTGGTCGATGGTTGCAGGCTGTCGTGAACACGAGGATGATCACGACTGCGAGAATGGAGAATCTGGATTGTGCAGTCATTGTGGGCTTTGTTGAATATAAATCAGTTGCCATTCTGTATCGGATAAGCACATAATACTTTAAAAACGAGAGGATTTACATATTCCTACACGTTTTAGACATATCCAAAGAACTTTCTTTCTGGTTGCAAATTTACATAAAAATCTCGATATATAAGCCAGTCGAGAAATAAAACAGAGTATTATGCCTAAAAAAAAAGCACGCTTTTGAGCTACTTATTTGGCACTAAAATGGGCTAAAAGGACATAGAAAACGAGGTGTGCAAAAAATATTATTTTGCACACCTCGTTGATTTTCTGTCACTTACGCTTAAGATAAGCGTTTAATACTCATCCTCGTTGAAGAGGAAATCTTCTTTAGTGGGATAATCCGGCCAAATGTCTTCTATATTTTCATATACGTCGCCTTCGTCTTCAATCTCTGAAAGATTCTCTATTACTTCAAGAGGAGCACCACTACGTGTTGCATAGTCAATAAGCTCCTCTTTGGTTGCAGGCCAGGGAGCATCCTCCAATTTAGAAGCTAATTCCAATGTCCAATACATATCTTTTTTTTATTTAAATTTTCGACAAATCTATCAACTCTAAACCTTAAACTCTCAACTCTCAACTTTTCAGGGGCACAAAGATACAATAATTTCTGCAATTATCATCCTTTATGCCATAAAATTTCATCTGTACCGCCCAAAAAATTAAGGCGGCATGCCAGAACATACAAATAATCACTTAAGCGGTTAATATAAGCCGTTACATTTTTATCAACTTGCTCTTTATCGTTTAATGCATAAATGTTCCTTTCTGCTCTGCGACAAATAGTACGACAGACATGTGCAACAGCTGCTGCGCGGCATCCTCCAGGTAGCGTGAAACCTCGCCAACCAGGTAAACCGTCATTAGCCATGTCTATGCAGTGTTCTAATTCAATTACATCTTCTTCTGTAATTTTACATTTACTGGATGTTGAACTGTTGGGATCAGTTGCCAGAATATTCCCAATAACAAACAATTGCGACTGGATTTTAATCAGGCAGTCATAGTCTGAGGGTTCATTCAGATATGTTAAGAGCAGTCCTAATTGGCTATTTAACTCATCGATAGTACCATAACTCTCTATTCGCAAACTGGATTTCGGCACTCGTTTTCCTCCCACGAGACTGGTCATCCCATGATCTCCGGTCCGTGTATAAACATTGCATTTTTTCATTAGAAATTAACTATATAGTGTTGTTTGTTATACTTGGTATCAAAAAAGGCTATTCCTATATCATATAGGTCGAACGATATCACTGAAGGCAGACTCATAAACCAATCCTTATGTTTGTTTAGATGGTCTAATAACAGTACAGAATGTTCATGCAGATGTGTAAGTACCTCATTGTCAGGTTCATCCAGCCAACATAAATCTATTTTTTTATCAGGGCAGTTGTCTGTCACCTGAGCCTTATTACATCCTGCTTTTATATAGCGTGCCAAATTGTGTGAATTTGCAAGACATACAACTGTTACCGGTTGGTGCCAATTGCTGATGCGTAATAACATGTGAAGCACCTTACGCACTCTGAACCTATCTTTTAAGGGCAGGCTTTCATCTAATGAGCGGTAGGCATAGTAGGGGAGTCGCTCGTAAAGAACATCCACAATAAACCTAAAGGCAAAGGGCGAATGTACTCCATATCCGCAACGATGTCTTATGCGGCACAGCCATATAATAGGATTCGTAAATCTATACATAACTGATTACAAAGATACAAAATAATCAGTAAAGCAAGAACAAAATAGAAATCTTTTTTTACAATTATACGCACCATCTTTTACTACCACACGTGGCGAACTCTGTTCTCATGTGTGGCACAGTTTTTCTGTGTGTACAAAAAAAGGCCCGACTTAATGTCGGACCCTCTTTTTGGTATGTAATAAGTAAGTTACTCTAATTACTTAACAGCAACTTTCTTGCCATCAACGATGAAGATACCCTTGGTAGCCTTGCTTACGCGCTGGCCAGCCATGTTGTAGATAACACCGCTCTTTGTCTGCTCAGCAGAAATGCTGTTGATAGCATCACCAGACAATGCAAGTGTGAATTCGGGCAACCGAATCTCAGAACCCATAAATACCTGAGCATCATAGAACTTAACATCACCTTTCAATGTACCCTCTACAGGGATGTGGAAGATTGCACCTTCTCCTGCTTGAATACCAGGACCACCATAGCATGTAACCATTGTAGCGCCACCAAGAGCGGGACGGATATCAGTACTCCACTTCTTGGTCCTAGAATCTTTTACGCGCTCCTCGTCGAAAGCCCACAATTCATAGGTTTCGCCGTCCTCTGTTTCGGTAGTAACTGTAACGCCCTCCGGCAAAAGGAACTTGAAAGAAAGAGAGGTAACAACATCATCATTCTTCAAATTAACGTCGATGCATTTGTTCTCGGCATCGAATCCTGCACTCATTGTCTGAGCATTTGCTGCCAACGTTAAAGCGCAAACAGCCATAAAAGTAAAAATCTTTTTCATATTAAATATATTTATTGGTTTTAGTATCTGTTATAATTTACTATGCAAGACAAATTACTCGCCACCAGCCATAATGTTAAGTATAGCTTCAATGTCTCCAACACCAACAGAGCCATTACCATCAACATCAGCAGCAGGAGTGCTATCGCCACCAGCCATAATGTTAAGAACTGCCTCGATGTCACCAACGCCAACACTACCGTTGCCATCAACATCACCCTTAATGCCTACCTCACCTGCCTCAACTGTCAGCTTGAAAGTCTTGCTCTCAGTCTGGGCAATAGATGTTTGATCAGCAGCAGTCATAACCATATCCTTGAGTTGAATCTCATATTCGCCCTCAGCTACTGTGGAAGCTACCTGCAGAGTAATCTTAGCTACAACACCATCACCAGTAGCAACTGCTGTTTCAGTCTCAGAAAACAATGTAAGGTCAGTAACCACGATTTCCTCGCTCCAACGGTCGGCAGCTACTGCGCTTACGAATGTAACACCCTCAGGAAGATTAGCAAGAGTAGTCTTCCAATTGATAATCTCCTTAGTCAGGTTTTTCATGTTCAGGGCAAATTCAACAGTCTGGCCTTGCTTAGCTGTAACATCCTTCGCATAAAGGTGATTGTTTGCTCGGTTAAGAGCAGCATTTGCTCCTACAAAAGAGCAGATTGCCATCATCAAAAATAAAAATCTTCTTTTCATAAGATAAATTTTTAAAGTGAATAAATTGTTAATTTTATTTGTTTTCGTTATTGTTTATAGTTAGCTTTTTAGGTCTAAACACACTTATACGATGCAAACTTACATATTTTTTCTCAATCACCAAAGATAATTTTACTTTTTTTTGATTTTTTTGGCCGAAAATGTTTTTTGCAGGGTTTTTTGCATCAAAAATAGGGTGGTGTTATATCCATTTATTATCCTTATACCATTTAATGGTACTTTCAACACCTTTCTCCAGCTTCCATAGCGGCTGATAATTGAAATCACGTTTGGCAGGTTCTATGTCGCACTGCCAATTCCGTTGGCTCAGGATGTGGAATTTGTCATCGTTCAAAGCATTCATCTTTCCGGTAATATGACTCACACGTGTACTCACCCAGCAGATTATTCTAAGGAGCCATAAAGGCGCTTTGATGTGCATTACCCATGGATTTCCAAGGTTTTGCTGCAAGAGATCACTGAATCTGCGGCTGTTGTAAACTTCCCCATCGCTAAGGAAATAGCCCTTACCCTCAGCTTCAGGCGACTCTATACATTTATATATTGCCTGTACCACATCCATCATATAGACAAAGGTTATCTCTTGAGGCTTGTAACCCACTGCGAAATCTATATGTTGCTTGATACTTTTTGCCATCATAAAGTAGTCTTTTTCCCGAGGGCCATATACGCCTGTTGGCCTTAGGATGGTAAAAGGGAAGTCTTTTTGCTGGAGCAGATATTCCTCAGCTTTCAACTTGCTCTTACCATACGCTGTGTTGGGTTTGGGTGTATCGGAAAGTAGAATGGGACTGTAAATCCATGGGGTATCCTCGGATGGTTTCCTGACGGGTTTCTCTCTGATAGCCCCATAGATGCTGAGACTGCTGACAAAGACGAACCTTCTGGGTGTCATGTCTGCAGCCCTAAGTGCATCTATGAGATGGCGGGTGCCATCTGTATTTGTTCTGTAGAAATCCTTCTCATGCAGGCATTTCGTGGCTCCTGCGGCATGTACTACATAGTCCCATCCTTTTCCACCCAATTCATTTTTGTAATTCTGGAGTTGGCAAAGCAGGATATTCGGATCGGAGAGATCGAGTTGGGCAAACTTGATACGTGCGTCCTGTAAATAGCCTCTGCTACTTGTTCCACGCATCCCAGCCCAAACCTCGAATCCTTTCTCCAGTCCTTCTTGGACGATATAGCTACCGATGAAGCCACTGGCTCCTGTCACCAAGATTGTCATTCTTCGTCTTCCTCCTCTATTGTGGGTCCGTAAGACTCTAACCTGTACATCTTAAGCATAGCAGGACTGAGTCGTCTGTCATTCTCACCCATAGTGAACTTAGGTGGAATGTAGCCGCCCAAATCCTCACGTTTGTAGGGAGCTGCTGCGCCTGGCATCACCAGTCGGAAGTCTATGGTATTCATGGTAGTTCTCTTGTCGGCAATTTCCAACACGCCGTCAACAGAAGTAATACCCCATGGATTACGCATAGAGAAACAGTATTTTGAGGGCTGGCGGGTGTACATGACAGTAAAGGCATGACCAGTCACGGTCTCGAGTGTTCCGCAGACTATACCACCTTTATTGAAACCTCCGACACTGATCATACCGTTCTTCAGGGCATAATCAACTACCATGGTGAGCTCTCCGTTGTACAGCTTACCGGGACTGAATGCCCAACTGTCACCATCACCTGTGAAGGGGGGAGCAGCATGCTCTGTACCGATACCCCCGAGACCGCCGGTCTTGAAGCAGGTGAGCCACTTCATGAGAGCTTTCTCCATAATAGTTGCCCAGTTAAACTTGTCGTTCTTTCCGCTAACCTGTGCACATTCGCCATTGCTTTTGCACAGCAGCTTGTTATCGACGACTACATCAATGGGGTTACCTTTGGGATCAAACATCTTGACAATGTATGTCGAGGTTCCTTCTTTGGTAATGATGCTCTTAATGAAGTCGGGGTAGATATAGGCAAGCGATGCAAACACGGCACACATGCAGCAGTCGCCAATAGCATGCTGGTTTACGTCAGCCGGTGTGGGATTACCGCCATCAAGAGGATATAATGTGATAGTCTTGGCTATCCAGCGATCAAAACCACTTGCGTCGGCAAGCGTCGGGTCGGGCTGGTTGTTAGGATCGGCCAACCATTCTTTCTGGGCCTGGGTAGCAGCTGCATACTTTGCATAATGGTTTCCCATAGGACTGGCGGTGGAATGGGAAGAGCTGCTCTTCAGTGCCCACACCTTCGTGGTGTCGGTATATTCATCGCGATTGGGGAACGGAGTAATGGTTGACGCATCGTGTGCGGCAATCATTGTCTTATAGAAATGACGGGTAATCGTTCCTGACTTCAAGACAAGCAGTCCCTCTTCGCGTGCAACGATATTGTAAGTAACGGAAGCTCCTGATTCACGTGGTACAGCCTTAAAGCTTCGTTTGTTATCGGCATACTCCAAATCATATACCGTCTCACTGCCAGTGGCTTTTATCACTTTCATGACAGTACCATTGAAAACCCATTTCTCATCTCCATTGTAATGGGTAGTAGTAGAACTCATCACACGCCAACCAAGATACCAGTAACCGGTAAGTTGACCTGGTTCGGGTTCCGGCATGAACTCCATACTCTTGATTTTGTTCACGTCAAAGGAGACAATCGAGTTGTCATCCAAGGTAATGTCTAAGCGTTGTGCAAACACTGCAACGCATCCCATCATAAAAAAGATGGCCAATAAAGAAAGGTTACGTTTCATTTTTTATTTATTTTTTGAGAATACTCTGAAGGATTTCAGGATCGTTGGTGGTAATAATATCAATACCCTTCATTTTGGCAAATTCAGTAAGATCTTTTTCTCCGTCAACAGTCCATACGTTCACCTCTACACCTAACTGTTGTGACTCCTGCAGCCATTCCGGATGCTTTCTGAAAACGTTAAAGTGATAGTCAATACCTGTTAATCCCATAGCCTTGATATCCTTGGGCGAGATGTCACCGTTCAGATAGGCAATCTTGGCATTGGGCTCCTGGGCATGAAGGTATTCGCAAACATGTTTACTAAAGGAGATGTACTCGGTACGTTTCTCAAGCTTCAGCATGTGAACCAATTCCAGACAACGTTGCACAATCCGCTCGTCACGCTGTGCCGTGCTGTGGGGTTTGATTTCCAATATCAGCTGACAGCCTTCAATCCTTGAACCTTCCAGCAAATACTGCTGTAGGGTAGGGATGAACTCGCCATTGGCCAGACGGTGGTTCATCAGCTCTGCATAAGTGGCATCTTCAATTCTTATGCCATTGATGGTAGCATCATGGAAGACAACAGGTACGCCGTCAACAGTTATCCAAACATCAAATTCCGAACCATAGCAGCCGACGGCGGCTGCCTTCTGTAGCGAGGCAATGGAATTCTGCGCACTGCCGTCAGTACGCCAATATCCGCGATGTGCCACCACCTTCGGCTGCGCACACATCATTAACGACACGCAGAACAAAGCCAATATTAAGAGTGTTTTTTTCATCCTTTCACTTTCATTTTTCACTCTTTCACTCAATCACCGCAGCATAGCCGCCATTTTTCATCATCTTAATGTCAAGCGTAGTTGTAGCACTTACCTGACGCTGTTCCTTGTTATAGTGCATGGCCTGCCAGTTGGCATTTACACCGTCTTTGTATGCTGTAAGCGCATGGTTACCTGCTCCCAGGAAGTCAAGCTTAACACTGAATGTACGGGAATCCTTCTCATCATTGCAGATACCGCCGATGAACCACTTATTACCCTTACGCTTTGCAGTAATAACATACTTTCCGGCTTCAGCAGCTAAACAACGGGTCTCATCCCATGTGGTAGGAACTGAGGCGATATAACGGGTACAGTCATCATTCTGATAGTAACGGGTAGGATTGTCGGCCAACATCTGGATGCCACTTTCCAATACTACGTAAAGGGCCATCTGGAAACAACGGGTTCCCATGGCTCCGCTGTTGGGACGACTGGCATGATAGCGGTCGGGCTGCATGTTATTCATACCGCCGGGAGTGAAATCAGCCGGACCAACTGCATTACGTATGAAAGGCAGATAGGTGGTATTCTCGGGACGGCAGCCGCCCATCTGTTCCAAGCCACGGATACCTTCGTATGACAGGAAGTTGGGGTACTCATATTCCAAACCGGCAGGCGTGAAAGATCCGTGCAGGTCAACCAGCAATTTGTATTTGGCAGCCTCGGTAACTACGCGTTTGTAGAAGTTCACCATCCACTGGTCGGCGTGATCCATGAAATCGATCTTTACACCGGCAACACCCCATTCTGCATAGGTCTTGAAGAGGTCCCAATGTTGTTCCACGGTCAACCAAGGCAACCACAGAATGACACCTACCCCTTTGTTTTTGCAATACTGAATCAGTTCCTTCAGACGAAGGTCATCTCTTCCGGTAAAGGGGTCTCTGGTACTCTTTGCCCAACCCTCATCCAAAAGGATATATTCTACACCGTATTTGGCAGCAAAATCGGCAAAATATTTATATGTTTCAAAGTTACAGCCAGCCACAAAATCAACATCCGGTCCGTAGGGGGTTGCGCCGTTCCACCATTCCCAGCTTACCTGACCAGGTTTAATCCAACTGGTATCTGTAAGCACAGGCTTACGTGAAAGTTGCAACGTAACAGTCTGCTCTACAATACCCTTACTGTCTGTGCAAACCACATAGCGCCACGGGAAAGTACGTGTTCCAGAGGTTTTTGCAATATAATTGCCTTCCTCGGTGATAGTCTCGCTACGGTCGCCTCTTGGCTCCCACTTAACAGGTGCCTTGGGATAGACAGCCCCTATACCACCTGCTGAAGGCTGTAGAAAGAGACGGGGATAATCATCCACATCAGCTTCACCCATTAGCAACTGAGAGTCATTCGGACCTGAAAGCAAACAAGGGATGGTAGAGAGTTTGCGGTCACTCTGGTCCCATTGCTCCATAGTCTCGTGCCGATAAGCCTCCTCGTATGAAGTGTTGAAGTTTCCTGTTGTCTGACGGTGAGCAACATACCCCTCTGCAGGAACCAACGTAAAATTATCTTCCTGAACCTCCACGTCACCTTTTATTTTGGTCACGAATCTGTAAGCAACAGCATTGTCCATAACACGCATTTCTACAGTATAACTACCATAAGAAAGGGTTGCTTGGGTATAGGAACTTTCTACCGTACTGAATTTAATGGGAACAACAGGCTTTATGGTTTCCTTTGCAAAGACTGTTTTTACGCTCTTAAAAGGAGTAGTACCAGCATAGGTCTTCCCGCTAATTTGCATACTTACATCTTTAATGGAGTAGAGGACGGTGCCATTTTTGGTCACTGTCCATCCTAAGGGGCTTTGCTGTAATTGCACACGCAATGTCCCATTGGGAGATGCAATCTCCTTTACTGGTGCGGCATTTCCTACTAAAGAGGTGACAGCAAAGAGTAATGCCGCAACTGTCATGTTCTTCATAATGTTCATGAGTAAGTTATATTCTTGACGTTCTTATTTGGCGCAAAGGTAGTAATAATATATGGATTAGCACAAATATTTCACTTGTTTTTTGCAGAAATGAGGGCAGAAACGTCTCCGCTTCTGCCCTCGTTATTAAATAATGAATTCATGTTTCGGATGTTTAAGAAGTTAAGGAGTTATCGTGGCTGAAGCCGCTAAGACGACACCATTACACGTGTATAACTATCGTCTTTAACTCCTGTCCGAATGGACGAGCGAAGCGATAACTTCTCTAACTCCGTCAACTTCAGAAACTTCAGTAATAAATATACTACTTAGGATTATTCCTCATCGTCTGACCAGATTTCCCAACTGTCTTCTTTGGTCAATGCCTCACCACCGTCTACTGTGGTTTCGCTGTCTATCACCAGGCTCTCTGCCAACATGTTGACAACCTCGGCCTCTTCTACTTTTAATATTGGTTTTATGTATCTCATATAAGACCGGCCCCTCTCCCTAACCCTCCCCCAAATGGGAGGGAACTGTAAACAGGGGTATGACAGTTTATGTTAGTATTATTGTACAATTATTCTCCAACTTTCCCCGCCTCCCATTTGGGGCGACTGGGGCCTTTAGAGGAACCACCGAATGTGGTTCCGGCCCCACAAAGGGGAGCGAGTCCCCACTCGCGACGGAGGGATTAGGGGTTAGGGGTTGGAGAGGGGCTCTTTATCTCAGCACCTTCTTACCATTAATAATGTAGATGCCCTTCTTTAGTTGAGAGTTGAGCGTTGAGAGTTGAGAGTTAACCCTGCGGCCAGCGAGGTCGTAAACAACTCCCTCGCCTTCGGAGAGGGTTGGGGTGAGGCTTTCAATGCCTGTTGCTTCCTCGTCGAAGGGATAGAATGCCTTAACACCAGCAGAGATTACCAAGTAACCCTTACCAGCAGCAATCTTGGTCTCAGGAGTTGCCTTAGCAAAACCTACAGTATCTCCAATCTTAGCCAGAATGAACTGAGTACCGTCGGCAGTAACTTCCTCTGTTGCAGGTTTCAGGTCGTTGGCTTCAAAGGCAGATACAGCTTCCTCTGCTTTATTAAATGCATACCTATGACCTGTACCATTGTCCTTAAGAACTACAGCCTCACCGGCAGGAATAGCCTTCACCTCATTCAACTTGGCAAAGCCGCCTTCTACAACTTCAACAGTATAGGCCTGAACCTTAGAGTGAAGTTTTGCGATGTCGAATGGAGCTACGTATGTGCCGTACAGAGAACCCTCGGCAAACTGATAGGTATCTGTAGCCTTTTGCTGAACCTCCAAGGTATAGGTTGCTTCCCAACCGTCACCGGCATCGGTCGTACATGTTATCTCGACCTTGCCAATAGCAACACCTGTTACAGTTCCGTCTTCAGCAACAGTAGCAATACTTTCATCTGCTGACTTCCATGTTAACTTCACATCGTCCAGATTCTGGATGGTGGGTAGGTACTGGGCCTTAGATCCGGCAGCTACAGTGCGGGTTTCCGGGAGGAAGCATACATAAGCCATATTTTCATCTAACTGGAAGGTATATCCGTCATAGCCCTTCTTCGGCATAACGAAGTCGCCCTTAATGATGTCATAGAAACCATATACGCCATCATGACGCATAGCAGGAACATAAGCGCACACTTCTTCCTCACCTTCTGAAATTCTGAAGTACCATATACGGCCGTGGAATGCGTTATCCCATTCCGGATTTGCGAAGATGGTAAAGTTACGGGTTGTGGCGTTGCAAGTTGTCTCGCCGGTTGGATAGTCCACATCGTTGAGCTTCAGGTTGTCAACAGTACACTCTGCCTCATATTCCGTTCCCAGTTCGAAAGGAGCGCGATTGTCACCACCGCCTGTCGTACCACCTGTGAAGTAGCCGATGTGTGCATTGTCATTACCATTGATGTAGAGTGACATACCTGTTCCAGCGTAAACATTACGTGCGCTGAAGACAGCACGCCAACCTTCCTGCTTCTCTGTCGAGAACTTGACACTTACCTTTGTGTCGGTAGTAGGCTTATAGGGGAATTCAAACACATTCTCACGGGCTGCAGATACACTCTCGATGTAAGCAAGCGGTGTGTACTTCTCGGTATCTGTCCAAGTAATTTCATCGTACGCTACAGGGAAGACAACCTTCTCTATCGTAAGCTGGTCGAAATAGTAGTAGTATGGAGGATTATGCTCACCGTCGTCACAAACGCCGAACTGGATATTCAAGACATCCCAGTCCTTGTCGGCTGTAAACTCGAATGAATAAGGCTGGTTCGTTGTCTGTGCCTTTGGCAGACGCGTCATACCCAGGATTTCGCCACCCGGATTGTTGGGAGCAGAAGCATGGTCAAAAGCATCTGTGTTACGAACATAGAAAGGCAGGAAGGCGTATGATCCCTCATTCCATGATTTCCACTGTTCACAACTGAAGTTGAATGATACAGTATAGGTGGCGCCAGCCTCCAGGCCCTCTAACTTGTAATAGAGGGGTTCCCAACCGCCAGTACCAACGTAATTATCCAAATGGCAGGTTCCTGCGGATTCGTCGTATGTAATCTTACCTTCGAATACATTCTTGTGATCATTGTTGGTAGTCCAGTTGTTCAGATCCTTGTATGCCGTCATATCAATAGGCTGAGCGGTTACGAGACCTTGATCATCCCAGGATGTTCCATTCCACTTGTACTCGTGATTATCTTTTGTGTTAACGACAAGTTTACCCTTATAAACCGTGATGCCTGCTTCGGCTGCAATAGCCTGACCGTCAGCGCTAAGTTCAAAGTTGGCATTATTAGCGGAATTAAATACCTTACCCGTGATTTTATCTTTCAAACCACCTCTTCCCTCGCTGTCCACAACGGGAACAAGGTCCATTTTCAACAACTCACCCTCGAAAATCTTGAAGGTATATAGCTTCATAAAAGTTGCAGAGTTGTCGGGATGATTAGTGTGACAGAGATCGAAGATGTACATAGGAGTAGTACCCCCCTTGGAGTCACCTTCACCAGTTATGGTTGCACAGGGCTCTGCTTCACCATCTTTGAAAACATCCAAGGTCAAGCCGCTGGCATTCACCAGAATCTTTTCTCCCGTGGGAATATCAGCTGTTCCCGTTACCTCGGCATTACGGGCGAAACAACCGGTATTCTGTCCGGCAAAGCGCCAGAAGAAAACAAACATATCGGTTCCATAGTTTGAACGGGAACCGAAGGGAGCCTGGTAATTGGCTGTATTGCTGCCATCAATATCGCACTCCATTAAAATACGGGTGTTAGGCGTATGTATATATTCCGTATTGATATAAGGCCTGCCCGTGGCATCAGTGGTGGCAATGTATTCAATCTCTGTAACACCGCCACCGGCAACTTTCAGGGAGTTGACCTTTGTTATTTTGCCATACTCCTCATATACGCCTTGATTATTGTAGGCGTAGAACTTCCTTGCTGTCTGATCATAGACATAAGGATCACTTCCTTTGTACGTCGAGATGTTATCAATCGGCGTAGCTTCAATGGGGTCGGCATACGTAATGGTAGCCATTACCAAACCAATGATGAATAGTAGGACTTTTTTCATGCTGTTGTTAGTTTAAGTTAATAACATTTTTCACTAAAATAATATGCAAATATGCAAAATATAAATTCATCGGCCAAATTTTTGTGTTTTTTTTGTTGACAAAAAGACATATTTCCTAAAAATAAGCATCTTTGCTGCCTTTTAGGAAGGGAATATTTGGGTTTTAGCGCATAAATACGTAATTTCGCAGCGCAAAAATAACATTATTATAAAATATTAGCCGATGAACAAGACATTAACCTTCTTGATTGCCCTGCTGGCTACTCTGGCCATGCAAGCTCAAACAGATTACTTTACTCCTTATCAGCAGACCAAGTTGCGTCTGCCTTCAGTACCCCTCATTTCTAACGATCCTTATATCTCTTTCTGGTCGCCTTACAACAAACTTACGAGTGGAACAACCCGTCACTGGACAGGTGCTGTCAAGGCTATGGACGGCATCCTGCGTGTAGATGGCACAAGCTACCGTTTTATGGGTACCCAGAAAGATGTTTTACTGGAGTCTATTGCACCTATGGGTAACAAGGGCCGCTGGTTAGCAAAAATCAAACGTTCGAATGCAGCAGCCGACTGGTACGAGAGGGATGCCAGTGAAAGCGGTTGGACTAATGGCTATGGAGCTTTTGGCTCGCAAAACGAATACGATGGAGTCTATACGAACTGGACCGACCTGTCACAATATTATATCCGTCGTCATGTCACGCTGACAGAGGAAGACCTGAAATCAGATCTGTGGATTATATATTCTCATGATGATAATTTCGAACTTTACATCAATGGCGTTAAGTTGGCAGAAGCAACGAATGGTGAAACATGGAAGCAGAATGTCAGGGTTCACCTGCAGGGAGCTTCACGGGATGCCTTAGTGGTGGGTGACAATGTCATTGCCTTCCATGTTATCAATACCCGTGGCGGAGCTTTGGCTGATGTAGGTCTCTTCCGTAATACCTTAGGATTCCACCCGGGGTTGGAAGCCATTGCAGCTATGGCCGACCAGGGCCCTTGGACAGCTCGTGTACGTACAGCAGCCTTATCGGGAACTACCTGGACCAAGGAAGAATATGATGATACCGGCTCAACATGGAAAGATCAGGCAGGAGCATTCGGTTCAGCTGGTGAGCCTTATGTAAACACTCCCTGGACTGCTACCGGTTCTGATATATATATACGTCGACGTGTTACCCTTACAGCCGAAGACTTGCAACGTGACTTACATATTATTTACTCACATGATGATGTTTGTGAGGGTTATATCAACGGACGCAGAATTTTCTCCACAGGCGAGACTTGGGTGAAGAATGTGGATTATCAACTTACAGACGACGATAAGGCCGTGCTACATGAAGGCGAGAATGTGATTGCATACCACGTCCATAATACTACAGGTGGAGCTTTAGCAGATATAGGTCTGTATTACAGCACCACAGGCGAGCAGATTGCCGAGCAGACCAGCTGTCATGTACTGGCAACCAATACCTATTATAAATTTACCTGCGGGCCTGTGACATTGGATGTAGTCTTCACTGCTCCTATGCTCATGAAGGATGTTGACCTGATGTCAACACCCATCAATTTCATCTCCTATCAGGTAACCTCCAACGATGACGAGGAGCATGATGTACAGTTCTTCTTCGCTACCTCGCCCGAACTTACCGTTAACAACAACATGCAACAGACCGTTTCCTCTATAACGGAGCAAAACGGCATTCGCTATATCAAGTCGGGTGCCAAGACACAGAAGGTTCTGGGCAGGGCTGGTGATATGATTTGTATCGACTGGGGCTATCTGTATATCCCTGAGATTAATGGTACCGTTACTTATGGCAATCGTACAGAGGTTGCCAATACCTTTGCCACCACGGGTAAGTTGCCGGAAGCCCCAACAACTGCAACTACCAGTACCGAGGATTCCGATATGCCGTTATTAGCCTTCTCCAAAGATTTGGGCAAAGTCTCGCAGGCCAGTTCCTACATGATGATCGGCTATGACGAAGTGAAGGATATGCGTTATATGGATGTTGACTATAAGGGCTACTGGGCACGCAACGGCAAAACTATTTTCAAGGCTTTTGAGGAGCTACAGGACCGTTATGATCAGATTATGGCCGACTGCCAGGCACAGGACAAGCAAATCTATGACGATGGTCTGGCTGCAGGTAACGCCAAATATGCTGAACTGCTCTCAGGCTGCTATCGTCATGTTATTGCTGCTCACAAAATCTTCCAGGACAATAAGGGCAACCTGCTTTTCTTCTCCAAGGAGAATAATTCCAATGGTTGTGTGAATACCGTCGATCTTACCTATCCCTCTGCGCCTCTATTCCTTATATATAATACAGACCTCATGAAGGGTATGTGTACCTCTATTCTGGATTACTGTCAGAGCAACCGCTGGGGCTTCGATTTCGCAGCACATGATTTGGGTACATATCCGCATGCTAACAATCAGGTATATTCCATCCGCTTCCCTGATAGCAACGGCGGCTTCGCTGGTAACATGCCTATCGAGGAGTCTGGAAATATCGTCGTTTTGGCTGCTGCTATTACACTTATTGACGATGATATGACCTGGGCCAATAAGTATTGGAAGACACTGAAGACATGGACAGACTATCTGGTGGAAAACGGACTCGATCCCGAGAACCAGCTTTGTACCGATGACTTTGCCGGACACCTGGCCCACAATGCCAACCTTTCTCTCAAAGCTATTATGGGCGTTACAGGCTTTGCCCTGATGTGTAAGCAGAAGGGTGATGAAGAAAGCTATAACTACTACTTTGGCAAGGCTCAGGAAATGGCTACCGAGTGGGTGAAACTGGCCAAGGACGGCAATCATTACAAGCTGGCTTTCGACAAGCCTGGAACATGGAGCCAGAAATATAATATGATATGGGATAAAGTATGGCAGACAAAGCTATTCCCAGATGCTGTGTATAAACAGGAGATGGTGTATTACAACGGAAAGGTTAAAACATACGGACTACCTCTTGACAACCGTTCTATCTATACCAAGTCCGACTGGATATCATGGACAGCTTGTCTGGGCACTCAGGCACAGTTCACCACCCACATGGACCGTTTGTACAAGTATGCCAATGAAACAAAATCACGCGTACCATTGTCTGACTGGTATTATACCGACAGTGGCAATTCTGTTGCTTTCATCGGACGTTCTGTTGTTGGCGGACACTGGATGAAGGTGCTGTTAGACAAGTGCGTCTCAGGTGAGCTGATGAATGGCATTGAAGACGTTTACGGGAACGGTAACGTCAATGATGGTGCTATCTACGACCTAAGCGGTCGCAAGGTTAATTCTCCATTAAAGAAGGGCATCTACATTATTAATGGTAAGAAGGTGCTTTATTAACTGAAAAATAAAGAAAAAAGAGGCCGTTGGAAGGATTTCCAGCGGTCTCTTTTATTGTACGCCTGATAAGACTCGAACTTACACGCCTCGCGGCACTAGATCCTAAGTCTAGCGTGTCTACCAATTCCACCACAGGCGCATTCTTGGTTAAGACGGCGCAAAGGTATAACTTTTTGGCGAAACTGGAAACTAAATCATCAAAAATTTTCTTATTAAACTCCATTATTCCCCGCCTCCCATTTGGGGGAGGAGGGGTTAAGGGTAGGAGAGGGGCTCTTACTTTCTTATCTTCAGATACTTCACTCCATGAGTGGGGATGAAGTAATTCACATCTGTAGTACTCAGGTCTTTCTGGCGCCACAAGTCGCGAACGCTTTGGAGGCTACCGATACCCATTTCCTTGAAGTACTTCTTAAAGTCAACACGGGCATCTGACGGACCTACATTAAAGATACCGACAGCATAGCTGCCATCGCTCAAAGGACGGCTCCAAATCTGAATGCTACCATCCAGAACAACGCGTTGAGCCTGCTTACCCAGAATATCCTGGTTGACAGCGTTCACCTCGTGGTTACAAAGCAGGCTGACGGTAAAGTCATCCATTTGGGCAATGTCACATCCAATCAGCATGTTGCTGGCGAGAAGGGTCCACAGACTAATATGAGTATATTGTTCGTCCGGAGTAAGACGGCTGTCGCGCAGGTTGTTACTCCAACCCACCTTACCGACAATCAGCATATCGGGATCATTCCAATGACCTGGCTGAGCATACGGGTAAAGTTCAGGCTGCTGACCGAAACCTATGTCATAAAGACTTTCCCATGTATCTGTTATATCACCTGTTGTACGCCAGGAGTTGGCATCAACGGCATGTCCCCACTTCCATACTTCAGCCATACCATACTGGCAGAGACTGTAGAAGATATCGCGAGGCTGCTGACGTAGGCAGCGCTCCATCAGCAAGTAAGGACGAACGTAGCTGGCAACTGTCTGCCTGTCAGGTTCTGTAGCATGCTTACGGCCATAACCGCACCAGTCATACTTCAGGTAGTCGATACCCCAACTGTTATAACTTTCAGCATCCTGCAACTCATGGTCGATAGAACCCAGGTAACCGCCACAGGTCAGATCGCCAGGAGAAGAATAGATACCAAACTTCAAACCCTCAGAGTGCAACCAATCACCCAACTGCTTCATGCTAGGGAACTTCTCATTCACTGCAATGGTACCGTCAGCATTACGCTTGGGAGCTTCCCAACCGTCATCGATGTTCATATAGCAATAACCGTAATCGGCCAGTCCTTTCTCTATAAGAGCCTTAGAACTGCTTATCACCTTATCCTGTGTGACACTCAGGCCCCAGCAGTTCCAACTGTTCCAACCCATAGGAGGCGTCAAGGCAATTTTACTGCCACAACGGATGGTGAATTTCTGTGTCTGCTCACCCTTAGCATTTTTTGCCTTAACAGTAAAGGTATAAGATCCTGGCTTTTCCAGACTTCCACTCAAAGCTCCGTTGTCGGGATTGATGGCAAGACCCTTTGGCAGATCGTCAGAAGTTATCTTCATAGGCTTCTCACCACTCACACCGAAGCGGAAATGGATAGGAGAACCTGGACGAACACCATAGAGAGGAGTCGTGTTGAAACGAGGCTCAGCAGGTGCTGCAGGAGTAAGGATGTACTTGGGGATATACTGAGTGGTAGTACTCAAACCTGTCTTACTCTCTGTGAAAGTAGCAATGATACGTACCATCTGATGGTTGTCGTATGGTAGGCTGATAGCGCTGTTCTTCTTTGTATTAACAGAAACCTTCTGTGTCTTTTCTGTCAGCACCTTTCCTGACTCGGGATCTTGAACCTTAACAGTGAATACGCCGCTCTTGGTAGAAGAAATTCTGCTGTTGAGGGTACTTATGCACGCTAAGGCACCCTGCTTGTCTTTACCTTCCTTGATGCTTATGCTCAGGTTATCAATAGTATTAGGTACACGTACGCACACAGGACCTTGGAACATACCACCCGGATCACCCGCATTGTAAACTCTTACTGCCAACACATTGTCAGCATCCCACTTGATAAGGCCGCTGTTTACCTTTACGCTGTATAGGCGCGGTCTGCTCCACTGACTCTGATAGCCTCCTGCATCGGAGGGGAACTTACCCGTCTTACCGATAAGCTTACCATTCAGATATACCTCATCGGCATCGTCTATCTTACCCATCTTAAAATCTACGGTCTCCTTAAGATCGGACATCTCAAGCAAACTTTTGGGTATGTTTACATGATAGCGATACCAGCCAAAACCATTCTCGCATTTAACACCCTGTGCTGTCCATGTGGATGTATTGCTGATGTTACGCCACGAACTCTCATCTACATTTATACCAGCCCATGAAGCATCATCGCCAACACGGAATTTCGCATTCTCCAGGAAAATATCCTGTGCGAATGACTGAATTGAAAAGAAACTGATTAACGTCAGTACAGAAAAAAACTGTTTCATTGTATTATTAGTTTATGAGTTAATAAGTTAAAAAGATTTCGACTACAAAGGTAAGCGGTTTTTTGTTTATAAACAAGAAAAGCACCAGGAAAAATATTCCTGATGCTTTCTTGATTCTTGTTTTAAGAGGGGAATCTTTTTTATTCAGCTTCCTTGGCAGCAACACGCTTTTCAGCGATACGTGCCTTCTTACCGGTTAGATTACGCAGGTAGTACAACTTAGCGCGACGTACCTTACCAACCTTGTTTACGGTAATACTTTCGATGGCGGGAGACTCGATGGGGAAGATACGCTCAACACCAACGGTACCAGACATCTTACGAACAGTGAAACGCTTCTTCTCACCGTGACCGGAGATCTTAATCACTACACCGCGGTAGAGCTGAACACGCTCCTTGTTACCCTCGACAATTTTGTATGCTACGGTAACTGTGTCACCAGCCTTAAATGAGGGGTGCTGCTTGCCTGTAGCAAATGCTTCTTCAGCAATTTTAATTAAATCAGCCATTTTTGCTTATGTTTAAAAATTGTTTGTCGATCACCAATAGGCATAACAGGTCACACTTCTCCTGCCAGCGACCTATGGGAAAGCGGGCGCAAAGGTACAATAAAAAGTTGAAAGTTGAAAGTTTAGCGTTGAAAGTTTTTGGATTTTATGTAAAATTATGTACTTTTGCGCATCAAACGTTATAATTATGAAGCACATAACAGGTGTATTTCTGTTTTTTCTTAACTTTTCGCTCCTTACACTTTACCCTGTATCGGCGCAACAGTATAAGGTTAAGTCTACCAAGTGGAATCGACTGGAGGTGACCAGTGCTTTGGATGCCTATCCAGACTCTACGGCATTAGCCATTATTGCTCCTTATAAGGCCAGTGTAGACAGCGTTATGTCCCCTGTATTGGGCATGAGCCGTGTGGCAATGAATGCCAAAAGGCCCGAAAGTCTGCTCAGTAATTGGGCTGCCGACGTAATGGTGGAAGGAAGCACGGCCACTGGGCTGCCTGCTGCGGATATGGGACTGATCAATATCGGCGGTCTGCGCAACAACATGCCTGAGGGTATTGTTACACGTGGTGACATTATACTTATATCACCTTTCGAGAACGAACTGGTAGTTCTGGAAATGAAAGGCAAGCACTTACTCAAACTCATGCAGAACATTGCAGCAGTAGGGGGCGAGGGTGTTAGCAGCAGCGTCAGAATAGTTATCAGCAAAGACAGAAAACTGGTCAGTGCTACCATTAATGGTGAGAGTATCTCCCGAAAGCGCACTTACACCGTTGCTACCTTGGACTATCTGGCAGAAGGCAATGACAAGATGTATGCCCTGAAGAAGGCCAAGAAGCGTCATGAGATTGGACTCAAGACACGCGATGTTTTAATGGAAAGCGTCATTAAGCATCGTATTATCGACAGCAAGATAGAAGGACGTATTGTTATAAGGAAAGAATAGACCCACCCCCAACCCCTCCCTCTAAGGAGGGGGGAAATGAAGAATTCTTCAACCACTCATAAACTTATAAACTCATAAACTGTCAACTATCATATGAGACGTATATTGACTATATTATTCCTGCTTTTCATAACTGTCAACTATCAACTGTCAACTGTCAACTCGCTTTCGGCTCAGCCAAAACAGTTCCTTATCGTTCACACCAGCGATACACACTCATGCATAGAGCCCATTTCTCCTAACTTCAGCGATACCGCGCAGGCCAACAAGGGAGGATTCCTCCGTCGTATCAGTCTGTTCCGTCAGTTGCGGGAACAACATCCAGACAACATGCTGACGCTTGACTGCGGCGATTTCAGTCAGGGTAGTGTGTACTACAACCTGTTCAAGGGAGAGGTGGAAGTGAAACTGATGAACCAGATGCACTACGATGCTGTAACGATAGGGAACCACGAGTTTGACTTCGGCCTGGAGAATATGGCCCGGCTCTTCCGTATGGCAGAGTTCCCTATAGTATGCTGCAATTATGACTTTACCAAAACGCCTTGTGAAGGCTTGGTGAAACCATATATTATTGTAAATCGTGGTGGCAAGAAGATTGGTGTATTTGGCGTTTGTCCGCAACCCAAGGGATTAATTGTAGGCAAGAATTACGAAGGCATGAAATTTATCCCTCCTGCTGTCGCAGCTCAACCTGTCATAGACAAACTGCGAGGGGAGGAACAGTGTGATGTCGTTATCTGCCTGAGCCACTTGGGGTGGGGCGACGGGCCGGAGCACGACAAGGCATTCATTGCCCAGACTACAGGACTTGACGTGCTTCTTGGAGGACATTCACATACCTATTTCACGAAGCCCCAGTATGTCAACGACAAAAAGGGCCATCAGGTAATCGTTGACCATACCGGTAAGAACGCCCGTTTCATAGGAACAATAGAACTGGAAGTGGAGTAGGTACCTACCTATCCACATAAAAACCGCCATGTCCTTATTTTGTAAAGACATGGCGGGCATTAACAATATTCAACCTTAAACAATACTTATCTAAACGAGTTACAAAGGTCTGAGTTTATTCCTGTAGGTTTTCCTCATTTTGGGAAGCCTGCCGTGTAATACCACTAGCAGACTTCCCCCGAAAATGAAAAACAGTATGAGGATGATATTGTGCAAAACAGCGATTGTGACCGCGCTTGTATGTCACCATTACACGTGTAGAACTATCGTCTTTAACTCCTGTCCGAATGGACGAGCGAAGCGATAACTCCTCTAACCTTTAGTTTAGAGTTGAAAGTTTTCGTTTTCGTTTTCATTTTCGTTGTTAAATTTCAATTTTCAGCAAAGACCGCTAACCCTTAACCATGAACCATGAACCATGAACCCTTAACCGTAAGTGCCATCAGCCCTCATACATCATACATCATACATATCTAACCATTAACCCTTAACCAAACAAGGTATGTCACCTTTGCTTCATTCAGATAGGCTCCATGAGTCATTCCCCTTATCTCCACGACTCATTCAGATAATCCCTTACCCCCCTAAAGGATTATCCGAACAACTCGTTAACCCTATCCGAACGAGTCATTAACCCTATCTCTTTGGTTTATTCCCCAGACATCAGACATCATACATCATACCTCAGCCATCATACATCAGCCTTCTTACATCATACATCTTCCATCATACATAAAGTACTGGGGTACTCATAGTGCAGCCTCGCTCCAGCCATACTCTAACCATACTCATTGAGTAAGCCTAGAAGCAGGGTAGAAGCAGGGTAGAAGCAGCTTAGAAGCAGGGTAGAAGCAGCCTAGAAGCAGGGTAGAAGCAGCCTAGAGTATGCAAACACATGGGTAAAGCTTAGTGTTTGTGATTTTCAAAACAAGCAAGAAAAGCTTCACAAACAAGATAGAAAAAGTATCCGCAGATACCTTAAAATCTCGGTACCGCGGATACAGAATACTACCTTCTTATATATGTTGAGAAAACAGTAAATGGATGGGTTATGGAATTTACTTAATCATAACTTTTTTGCTTGTTCCATCACTCATGCGGATAATGTTCAGACCCTTCTGTGGGGATGACAGTTGTCTGCCATTTATGTCGAAAACTTCTCCCTTGCCGCTATACAGAGTTTGGGTGAGGCCTTTTTCACTGACAGAGGTGGTTTGTTCAATTAAATCGGCTTTTGATACCATATACACATCCGACTGGGAGTATATCAGTAGTTTGTCCCGGTATTGCTTCATGTCAAAAACGAATTCAGACGAAGTGGTCTTTATCGGCTCCAAATATGGCCTGTTCCATGTGGTTCCGCCATCAGTAGAGCACATAAGTTTCATGTATTTAGGATGATATCCTCCTGCCATATATACAATATCAGCATTCTCGTTGTCATAAGTCGGATGACGCCATACCGTCTCTCTTTCAGAATCACCAATAAAGTGTTGTGTCTCCCATGTTTTACCGTTGTCACTCGTTGTATAGACGCAACGAAAACCTCCGGCTATCCATCTGTCGGGATTAGTAGGATGGAATGCTATACGAGATACTTCGCTGCCGTTTGGTAAGCAACTGGCTTTTTCTTCCCATGTCTTTCCTCCATCGTAGCTTATCCTAAAATCTGTCTTTTCGTCAGTAAACCCTCCGCCACCACATTCATAAATTATTGCCGGATTCTGTGCGTGGTATCCTAAGTAATCAGGGGCGTAAGATGAAAGCTTGTTCCAAGTTTGTCCAAAATCGGTAGTTTGGAATATACCAGCCGCATGGAAAGATGAAAGTAAGAATGTATTTGGGTCTTTGGGATGCCGAGCAAAATACCAAAACACATGTCCATACTTGTCTATAAAATTCCTAAAGTCATCAGGAGTAACATCCTCAAAGGTTTTTCCGCCATCATGTGACAACAGAAATACATCATTCTTATCGTTAAAGCACAAGGCATAGATATCATCTCCTCTGCGGACATAGTCAAGAACAGGGATGCCTTCAAATCCGGCTAACTGCCACTCGCTTTCGATATTTAATAAATCCTTAGAATAAAGACCCCGACTTGTGCATACATAAAGGATGTCGCCCTCAACATACATTTGTGGTTGGAAGATCTGACGCCATTGGCCAGATATCTCAAATCCTAATCCAAGGGGGTGGAATAGTTGCCCACGAACGGCTGCTGATACGAGAACAGCAAATGCAAGTATGGCTAATCTATATGATTTCATTGTCGTTATCATTTATTATTGGTTTACTATCTTCAGCCCTCTTCCTTTATCTCTATCGCTTCCTCTCCTCGGAGCGAATGGGGTGAGGCTGTTCTTACATCTTCCTTCTTACATCTTACATCTTACATCTTACATCTTACATCTTCCTTCTTCCATCATACATCTTCCATCATACATCATACATCACTTTACCGCAACCTTTTTCCCATTCACAATATATAAGCCCTTCCGTTTTAATTGAGAATTGAGAATTGAGAGTTACACGCTAACCCTGAACCCTTAACCATGAACCCTTAACCAAAAAGGTATGTCACCTTTGCTTCATCGAGATAGGCTGTACGAGTTGTTCCCCTTATCTCCACGACTCGTTCGGATAATCCCTTACCCCCCTAAAGGATTATCCGAACAACTCGTTAACCCTATCCGAACAAGTCATTAACCCTATCTCTTTGGTTTATTCCCCAGTCACCTTTCCTATGAAGAATATGATATTGCTATTCATCTCAGTTATAGCAAAGAGGAAAGGACGGTTGGCCAGAAACTCAGCAGGCTTACTGCCTGTTGTAGCGGAGCTAACCGTTACGGCTGAAGCCATCGTTCCTTTCTCGTCCACCTCAATTCTGGATTTCTGCTTCATCATACTTATGAAAAGCGGGATGGCGGGATTATCTAACATTCCGGAGAAATTGGCATCGGAAGGACTGAAAGCCGCCTTTATCCCCAAGGCCTTCAGCGGAAGCGTCATATCCTGCTCTGTGGAGGCATTAAACCTTGGCATGTTCAATATGAGATTCTGGGGTTGCATATTGTCAGCTATCGCTTTCCAACGCTCAGCCGTTAGAACATTAAGCAATTCGTTTAGTGGTGTGGTCTCGGCTGTAGGTAATAAAAGCATCATACAGAATTTGTCGTCACGGTACGGCAGTCTGACAGCCTGAACCGACTCATCCCCGTAATAGTCTAAAGGAGTTACCTGGGCCATCATAGGCACTTTCACCTTTGTGCCGTCAGCTGTCGTGAAATCTTGTTGGGTTGTGAATTCTTCTTCAAACCCGTAATACCACTGGGCTTTGAAATAGACAGAGTTTAGTAATATCACAGCATCCGAAGGACTGATCTCCCCTTGTTTCAGGATTTCAGGTATCATTCCCTTAGTCGTTTTATTACACCATTCATTTACATGGCCGATTACTTTGTCTGTCTGCGAGAAGTCCATACATTCAGCATCAGCCTGATAGTACCCTTTCATATTAGCCGCGAACTGGCCTTTGAATTCAGCCCCGATTGATTTGTTGGAAAGCAAGGCGTTTGCAATGCCAAGTTCCACCTGCTTATCAAGCAAGGGCGCATTAGTCATCAGATTGCCGAAAAACTCGTTCGTTGACTTGGTATCGTATTTGTCGAATCCGAGGGCATGGGTTATTTCCTGACGTGTCGTTCCGTCGGCACCGTCATTGAGCATTCCCAGCATATAAGCGACACTCAGGGGCGATATCACCATGTTCTTTGTCGTTTCCTTGCTTGTCTCACGCATCAGGTTAAGTGCAAACTGGTTGTTATCGTCCACCATCTTCACTTGATTCTCAGTAAGCACTATCTCACCGGGTGTCTGTTCTATCACAACATTGTTTATCTCCTTATCCTTTTGCTGTTCGCCAGAGACCTCGTCAGAGCTGCAAGAAGCTCCAAATACAACACAGAAAATAATTCCTGCAATAATCCGAATGTTCTTTTTCATATTTCCTATTTTTTTGATTACAAAAGTACGAATTACTCACTTGACTTCCAAGAGATATATCTAATATTCTTATTTTATCAATCCATTTTCGATATTTACTGTAGCACCAAGAGGAGCAAAAAATGCTTTCCCTTTACGCATAATTATGGTTCCACCGTTTTTTAAGACTAATCTGCTCCCAACATTCAACTCAATATCTGCATTTTGCAACGTCCCGCCATCAATAACAAGTTCACCATTAGGCTCGACAATGATTTTTGTGCTACCATAAAGCGTTATTGGCGATTTGATAGTCATTTTTGCCGTGTTACATACAACAGTATTATTGTACCAAAACGCCTCTGTTGTAAATGTATAGTCCGTTTGAATCCAAAGCGTTTGTAATGCTCTGAGTTCTAGATCCTCGAGGTTCCCATGAGAATCCATCGGCCCATATTGATAGTCTGAATCATCCCCATCAGGTTCATCAGGTATCCAAGAAGGACAATTTGACGGTTTAATGCCAATCCCCCAAAAATAGTATCCGTCACCATCAGCATCTTCACAAACGATATCATCAGTAGAATAATTCAAAGAAGTAATAGGAACTTCCAAATAATATGTATTAACTAAAGAAGTGTTATAATTATTATGGATAACATACATATACCCTAAGTTGCAATCGTTATCCGTAAGCCCATAACTACTTTTATAAACCATATATGTTCTTCCGATGTTGGGGTCGTCTTCATCTACTATAAGGAACTTGTCATGGAAATAAGTTTGAGTGTCATAGTTGTATCCTAAATGGTGATAAATTGTATCGCCTGCTTGTAATATTCCATATCCGACAAGTACCATGGCATGGCTCATCCAAACTGGAGAACGAATGCCAGAAACTAACGGTCCATGATTGATAATTGCATTTTTGATGTCATTTTCATCTATAAAACCGCCATTAACTTGATTATAGCCAGAAATACTGATGATTTCATTAGGAGTTATTGACCCGCTCAAACACGATTGATACGGAGCATTGGTAAATGGATAAGACAACGAATCACACACGCCATGGTTAACTAAATAGTCAAGAGGATATTCCATCATATCTGAAGGGGTCCCGTTATTATAAGGATTAGAAAGACCGCTACAACTTATCAATTCTTGTTCTGATAAATTCAAATCAAGTTTTTGGTTATAGTATAAATTGGTCAATGCCTCTACAGCCCCCACACATGCAAATAGAAAGCAGCAATTGCTATTACCTTGGTGTTTTACATGGGTCATCCAGTTTTTACCATGTCTATTTCTCCAGTCAAAATTGTCAACAAATGCCGCGCTTGTATGGGATGATTGCATAACCGGCTCTTCTTTGTCAATCTCGATTATACCTCCCGCATAATACTCGATACCTCGTGTTGAACAGTTATCTTTCAAGCCAAGAAGCCTTCTTTTGGTTTCAAAGCTTTGCTTAGAAAGCCATGTGGTATCAGCTCGCCATAATAACTTGTGTCTCTCATTATATTCATTTATTTTCTCTACATTTGTATTTCTAATTATATTTCTTTTATTATTAGCTAATACATCCAAATTCTTGTTTCTCTCAAATGAACGAATATCTGGCAAATATCGGACTCCTGTAATTTGAAGATCTGCTCCACTTGTAAAAACTTTTATTGAATCCAAATTAAACCCATTTGAAAGAAAGGTTTCTTCACTATAATCTTCAAATCGTTTGGGTATATTCCCTTGTATCTCCCTGTAAGACTCCATCACAAGATATTCTCTTCCATCTTTCCCTGTTACAAGAACACGTACCAAATAATCTTCTTGAAAAACAGAAAAATTTCCATCTATTGAGAACCCATAGACGACATCTGGAATGCAAGAAAGTTTTTCTGCATAACAACTATCTCTCCCTACTATAATGTTGCTTGGAATGAAAGTAGACTGACTACCCTCTTTGGGAGAATTTTTGGCAAATGCCTTAAAGGAGCATAAGAAAACGATTATATACAATAGGAACTTCATATTTTGTTTTTTTACGTGAGTAAAGAAAAGGTAATCAAAATCCCAAATTAACTCTATTCCACAATCATTCTTCTTGTAACAACCACTTTCCCGTCTACAACAAGTGTATAAATGTACATGCCTGCACCAAGCTCACTGGCATAGACAGTAATGTTTGTTTCACCGCGTTCTGCAACAGGAACATTCTGTATCTGTTTGCCGCTGAGGTCGTAGATAAAGATATTGGCTTTCTGTGTCTTTTCTGGGATATTAAGACCAATAACCGTACTTTCGCTGAAAGGATTGGGCTTATTCTGGTCCATTCTGACCATATCTATATCCGAAACGTTATTCTCAATCCCTGTGGTTTCTGATTTAACCCTCTTTGCCTGCTTCTCAACTTCTAACTGTTGCTCCAGTGTCTCTATCTTTGCTGACATTTCGTTGATGCTCTTTACCAACAATGGAACCATCTCTACGTAGTTGATACTGTAGTTACCCTCTTTGTCTTGTCGCACAAGTTTGGGGAATACGGCTTTAAGTTGTGCTGCGTCGAGTCCGTAATTTACAGAAGAAAGCGGATCCGTTTTTTCTGCAGGGGTGTTCATGCAAATAGAATCAAGCTGATGCAATTCCTTCTTAGTAAGGTCCTGGATATTTCTTCCTTTCAGGAACTCGTCTGCGGGGCTTGCCTTTTTTGTTGCTGTTGCCTGCTCTGTATGTTGTAACTCAAACGAAGAGACATTGCGGAGTTTGTCCGTCACATTTTCTTCCTCACCAATCAAACTAACAGATGTGTTTTCAATGTTGCTTCCGCCTGTTGGATTTGCTGATGGAGTATAAAAGGCCTGTGCATACATGGGGCCCGTAGCTCGTACCGTTCCATCAAAATAACCGGCATAAACACCAGAATGTTGAAAATACGGGAAAGCTGAACTTGTGGTTCCAAACACACCGGCAAAATTTTCATATGCTATATTAAAGATATAACTTCCGCCATACACTCCAACGGAATTAGCAGCTCCATATGTTGTTCCTCTTACTCCGATGGCTGAATTGGATTCACTTAAACCAGCCGTGCCTACACCAACTATACCCTGCGAATTACGGTTCTTAGAATAAGAATTGGAATATATGCCCACACCATTAGCACTTCTATTCATCCTATTGTATGCAGAAATTGTACAAGGTTTGTCGTCGCTATATAAACTTGCAAATTCATCCTCAGAGCCAACTGTGCCTACAGCAAGAGTCGACATGATGCTATCAGCTTCTTCGTCTTCTAATATTTCATCCGTTATTCCAATGCCGACGTAACCTGTTGAGTCAACTTGTAACTGTGAATAAACATTTGCCACACACACGCAAATTGCCAATAAAAACAAATAAATTTTTTTCATGGTTATAATCTTTTAGAGTTGTTAGTAGGTTGTAAATTTATAATGTAATATATCCTGTAAATTTCCAGTTGCCCATGATAAGTTCAATCTCATAGTTTCCTGAGAGGGAAGATGGCAAAATAACCTGTGTTACGGAAGAATAGACCGAAGTGGTATAAACTACCTCATCTTCCTCATCCTTAATATTAAGGACATACTCAGGGTGATCAGCCTCGAACATCAGTGTGTCATTTTCAATATAGACAGTTGGTGGCTCAATAGGGGATTTGGGATGACCATGTCCAAGAGAATTGCCATGAACCTCTTCGCAAGTAAATGTGATGAATTCTTCTGCTTGTGTGAAAGAAAACGCCAGCATCGCAATTAATAAACATGTAATTTTTTTCATTTTCATTATTGTTTTTAAATTTAACATTGAATTGTCGCTGCAAAATTACAGTCAAATTCGTTTTACAACAATGAAAAAGGGAAAGTGAAATTTCACCAAAAATTTCACTTAATTTATTTGTCTAAAAATCAAGCTGTTAAGAAGTCGATTTCATCAACTATTTCGCAACAAATGATAAGTTTAAGAATACATGGAAAACAAAATTAAGAGGTAAATCAGCAGATATTTCTAAGCAATTTATCAAAATCCTTAGGAGACCCTGCTTTGCCAAAAAGTATTTGTAACATTTCAGAACGAATGTTCGAAATATATGAAGGGCCAACGCCCAACATATTGCTTATACTCTTTGGATTAAAACCTGCTCGAACGAGTATGCATGTCTTATATTCTTTGTCATTGAGCATCTTTTCATGTGTACTCATAAATGAACAGAAATCTGGGAATAACTCAAATACCTGTTCTTTAATCTGATCCAATTCTTGTAATGTTGGTTCTTGTCCTTTGATTAAAAATTGCTTATATATGATGGATTCTTCTGATAAGGTTTTCAGGTAATCTTTTTGCTTGTGAATAAGTTGCTTCTTTTCAGCTATAAGTTCTGAGTTTTCAATCTTATGGGCTTCGAGTTTAGCAATATCCTGCCGGGCTTGCATGATAATATCTAAGCTGCTCAAGTATTTTTGCTCTATATCCTTTCGTTTTCGGGCCGATTCTTCATAAATAATGTACCCGACAATACACAAAAGAATAATTAGTCCAATACATATCCATATTATTTGTGCTCGGAAGGTTGCCTTTTTTTCTTCTCTACGGGCTGCCTCCTGATGACGTGTGTAGTCATACATGGCTTGCATCCGCTCCACTTCTTCGGTAGCCTTCTGCGCATGCATGGAGTCATTCATAGCATAGGCATAATGATAGTACTTGGCAGCGGAATCCGGGATATGGCGTTGCTCATATACCATAGCAAGGCCAAGTGCTCCGGCATTCTGGTTGTTAAAGTCTTTTCCGTATTCCAATTCTTTCCTGAACCAATATTCTGCGGAATCGAGTTGAGTTGAGACAATAGACAATCTCCCCTTACAATAGTAATAGAATTCCTTTCCTTCTATTGCGTCTTTTTCGGTGTTGATGTAACCAGCTTGGGATTCATATATAGAAATATAATTGCTGGCCTTTTCATAATCACCGTTTTCAATTAGTAGATTTAATATATTTCCCAAAGTAATAGCAGCATCTCTTGGATAACCATATTGTAAGAATTTTAAAGATGCATCTTCTATGGTATGTACGGCAAGTACATAATTTTTAACTTTGTTATACGCAAGGCTCTTTTGCTCGTAGCACATCAGCGCCGCAAGAGTATCTTTGGCAATCCATGCAAATTCCTCTGCTTGTTTATCACTCTCTAATTGTTGTCTGTAGAGTCCTTGGTCATAGAATATCTGGGCCATTTGGGCATAGACTCTGCTTAGCTGCTTATAATCACAATCTTTTTGGGCGGTATCTGCACATTCGATGGCTTCATGATAGCATTGAAGGGCCATGGGAGCCTCATGGCTTTCGTAATAGGCACGACCTAACAGATAGTGCGCTAATAGTTGGTCGTTAGGTTTACCGTGCTTGTCAAAGAAGTTGACATAAGGCTCTACGTCCTGAACAGTGAATGGCAAATCGTTACGGTTACATTGGTTGATACTGTCAAGACCACGACGCATAGCCGCATACTTGCCTCGCGTGGTGCAGCTTGTAAGCACCACTGACGCTATAATAAAAAGCATCACCACTCTTTTCATGCCTGTATAATCAACATCTAAATATAGTCATTTCGTATCTCGAAGGCAAAATTACAACTTTTCACCCAATCTCACAAGCAAAAGGGGTAATAACAATTATTTGATAGAATTTTGCTATAAACAGCTGTATTTTAAACCATTAAATAGGATCTCCTATATTTTCAGGGGTAACATTTATTTGAGGTTCCCCAGAAACAGGATCCAAAAAACAAATCAATTACAATGAATAATGAACAATGAATAATGAATAATGAACAATGAATGAGTGACAATACTGACTCCCTAAAGAGAGTAGAGAACTGAAAATGAGTGACATCGTTGAGCAAAAAAGCGTTATGCAAATTTGCAGAATAAAAAGAATGTTATTACCTTTGCTTCCGAAAATCAAGGAAATATGTAGATGGCTTCCAATGATACCATAAATCAGTTCACAGAAAACTTGTTTTGGGACACAGATGTTACAACGTTGGACCTGAATAAGTTTCCAGCCTATATAATCCAGAGAGTTTTGGAGTATGGCGAGATGCACGACTGGCGCCTTATCAATAAAATCTATGGTTTGCCAAAAATCGTTGAAGTCTGCAAAGGCTTGCGTACACTTGACCCTGTATGTTTATCCTTCATCTGTGCTATTTCCCATACTAAAAAAGAAGACTACAGATGTTATCGTATAAGACAATCCAACCCGACACTCTGGAACTCCTGAAACATTTAATGGCAGAGCCTCTGTTCAATGGGACTCGTTTGGTTGGCGGGACAGCTCTTGCCCTACAGTTTGGGCATCGTAGTTCCATTGATTTGGACTTGTTCGGCACCATAGAAGAAGATACAGATCTAACAACATCCATTTTGGAACAAATAGGTCAGACCATTCCGGGAAAATGTTCCACGAAGATTAAGACATATCGTGTATGTGGCATAAAAACAGATATCGTCAGCTATGACCGCTATCCATGGATTGACAATCCAGTTCTTGAAGACGGAATACGTTTAGCATCCCCCAAAGACATTGCAGCAATGAAGGTTAATGCCATTCAAGGTCGTGGTACTCGCAAGGATTTTGTTGACATGTATTTCCTTATTCAACACTACGGTCTGTCACAAGTAATGGCATATTATAAAGAGAAATATCCTGAATACTCAGAATACCGTGCGATGTTAAGTCTAACCTACTTCGAGGATGCAGAACAGAATCCTATGCCGCAAATGTTTATAGATGTTTCCTGGGAAGAAATCAAGCACGGTGTGCTAAAAGCCGTAGAGGGGTACAGCAAACAGTTTATGGTCTAAAGATCAGAGTCCAAGTATCTGATATTCTTATCGTAGTTGCCATCCTTATCCCTTGTGACTATCCACTTGCGATATAGTTTCATAAAAGGGAAATCGTGGTGGCCATCCCGCTGAACTATCCGATCTGAATATCCCGTAAAATCGCGGGTGACCATAGTCGCATTCCTCTCAGCAATATTACTGCTGTTAACATAAGGCAAACCTGCTAATTCATAGGTAGTCTCTCTTGCTACACCTGAGACTTCTACACTTGGCATAAGCGCTTTATCAGCCTCTGCTATGGCTGCCAATGCATCTGGTTTTGTCATTGGCGGCCTATGGCGTGTTTGCATTATCTTTGACCCTTTGCTTGCGAGCTTATTTACGATTGTACCTACCCCTACTGTTGCCACGGCAATACCAACTTCAATCCCCATATCTTTCCAACTGAAGTTGAATGGTGTTCCTGTTAATCGCCTAAGCCAAAGTTTTTAACCACTTATCCTTGGATAGAATTTCGAAATTGTGTAAAATATCGCATTTTTATGCTATGTTTTTTTGTAAGCACCTCGGAAATAAAAATAAATTTGATTTATTTTGTATTTCGCTTGGTTTAGATAAATTTCTACCGCTCAAGTATATATAAATTAATTTGTATACTCTTTGCTTAATCGAAATTTTGCACTATCTTTGTATGCAAAATACTAAAATATGCAATGATATGAAGAAGATTTTACTTTCCCTTTCAGTGTTGATGCTTGCTCTGGCGAGCGCTCAGGCTAGCGTTGCAATTAACCGCACAAATTTCCCTGACGACAATTTCCGTGCGCAGGTGAAAGACGCCTTTGATAACATCGAGGAGGACGACATCATCAGTGACGAGGAGATGGAGGCCAACGGCGGACATCACACCTTCGACAGAGTCAGCAACCTGAAAGGCATCGAACTGCTGACATCCATTACAGAACTGTATCTTGTCAATTACCCGGATGAGCCTTGCCTGAGGACATTCGACTACGCCCTGCCGAACCTGAATACGCTGGATATCCGGGACCAGGTCGGTGAATTGACAACGGTCGATGCATCGAAGTGTACCAACCTGGAAACTTTCTTGGCAGGCGACAATCCCATCAACCTCTCAACGCTGAAACTGCCCAGCGGCATCAAGTATTTAGTCCTGAATAACGTCCCCCTCATCAAGACTTTCGACCCGAAGCAATTCTCCGACCTCCGGTCAGTCGCGTTTTCGGGAACGACGGGTATTACCGACTTGGATTTCACCGGCCACAAGTCGATACAGAATATCGGTGTTGATGGTATATTTGACTACTATCAACTCAATTCGCTCATTATGGTGAACTGCCCGGAGTTAACAAACATCGATATTAAATACAGCACCATTAAGTCTCTCACCTTCAAGAGCTTGCCCGAGATACTCAGTATCCTTGTGGTGGAAAGCGACATCACGAATATGCTTGTGGATGACTTGGCCCAGCTTGGCTCCATCGAGGCTCACGACAACGTGCTCGGCACGCTGACGCTGAACAACCTGCCTGCCATCGGCGGACTGAGTTGTGAAGACAATAAGTTGCAAACGCTCATCATCGACAAGTGCCCGAACATCACCAGCATTTGGGCTGAGAACAACAAGCTGATGTGGCTCGACCTAAAAGATGTGAAGAAGACGGGAACGGAGGAAAGCATACTGAAACTCGACAATCAGAACCCTGATGTGGTTGCCGTAAAGCTTTCGCCAACAGAAACAGGCTTGCTGGTTCATGAGCGTTTCGATGTGAAGCGCGTTAAGAACCTGAGAGCCAAAGGTATAGGCCAGACTCCAAGGGAAACTACCGTTGATGGAATCCGTTACTTTGTATTCTATGATAACGGCCCTGATACGCCTAATCTGGTGGGCTCTGACTGTGGCTACGAGTATGAGACCAAGTGGCCTTATCCTTGGGTGGAGGAGAACTCTAAGGACAATAACCTGCCTGTAACGCTGAATGTTTACAGGTGGACTAAGCATCAGGCTTTCCTGAAGGTTTCCAAGAACCGCGTGGAAGGCGTTTACGGCCAGCCCGCTCCTGAGGCTCCCGAGATTACACGCTCACAGGACTACGACGGAAAGATTACCTTCTCTTCCAGCAACGAAAGTGTAGTAAAGGTGGATCCCAACACAGGCGTTCTGACCGTCATCGGTGCAGGAACCGCTACCATCAACGTTAAGGGTGCAGAGACTGATTATCGTCTGGCTCCCAGCACCAGCTACACCGTATTTATTGATAAGGCTACGCCTATTATCTCGTTCCCACAGATGGAAATCAACTGTGTGTACGGCCAAGAGGTTCCTCTGAACCAGCTAACCGTTGAGTGGTACGAGGGCACCGTAACCTATTCTTCAGCCAATACCAAGAAGGCTACCGTAACAGCCGAAGGCGTAGTAACAACCCTTGGTGCAGGCGATGTGATTATCAACGGCATTGCCCCCGAGACCAACAACTTCAAACGTGCTCAGGTTAGCTACGTGCTGCACATCGACAAGGCCGTTTCTCCCGTCTTCGCTTTCGAGAAAGACCATATAGACGCCCTTTTGGGTGAGCCCGTTCCTGAGAATAAGTTGAGCAAGGGACTGTATGACGGCAAGGTGCTGTTCACCTCTTCGGATGAGAATATTGCTGCCATCGGAACAGACGGAGAGATTATCCTGAAGGCCGCAGGCACCGTTACTATCACGGCCAACGGCCCTGAGACGGAGAATAGCTATCAGGCCACACCAGCCAGCTACACATTGACCATCGAGGATCCGGATGGAATAAGAAACGTTAACGTTAACGATAGCGATAATGAGTGGTATAACGTAAATGGTGTTCGCCTGAGCGGAAAGCCCAGCCAGAAGGGTGTCTATATAGTCAATGGGCGTAAAGTGTTGGTGAAGTAAAGAATGTAGGTTAGCGAACGAAAACCAAAACGATAACGAAAAATCGGTTAGCGGTTAGCTAAAGTCTAACGTCTATGTTCTCATTTTCAAAGAAAACCCTCCCATATTACAAAAATGGGGTGTGAGGACCGATGGTTATCGCTACGGGAGGTTAACGGGAGGTTGGAACCATTCAATCTCCCGTCCTCTAATCCCAATAACCATCGGGACTTATAACCATTTAGGGTATATGTTAGGTTAATTTTGGTTTCTTTTCTCCTATGCCCTAACGGGCGAGAGATCTTGTGAATAATCTGGAGCAATTTAGTTGAAAAGTGGAAGATAAAAAAAACCGCCAAAAGATGTAAGATGTATGATGTAAGATGTAAGAGGGAACCACATAACCTGAAGGCTGCGTTTAAGCCATGCGCAGAGACCAAGCTTGTTTGGGCTTTGCCATGGCGTAGCAGGCTCGATGCGTAGCATCAAAACCTCTCAACGGTAAACCGTAAACAGTAAACGGTTTTCCTGGTTTTCTTTTATCAACAAAAATGGTAAACGCAACGATTTTTTAGGCTGAAAGCCGGGGTTTTTGCTCTGGTGCTGTCTGTGCTTTGCGTGCAAAGCCATGATGACGTCAGGGCTTGCGTGAAAGCTCGCTTTCATACGCAAAGCCATGAAGGCAGCATGAAGACCGTAGGTCACAGACAGCATCAGAGGGTTTTTGAGGTTTTTGTTTAAAATCAGATTTAGATTATTCATAAGATCTCTTGGCGGAACGCCATAGGAGAATAAAGCAAAAAAGTTTGCAGGTAATCTGAATTATCCTTACAGATTCAGAAATGACCTAACGAACCGTTTTTTACTGCATAACCATGAAAAACTTACTGCTTAGTTAGGAAATTTTTACTGCCTCGTGTGGGAGGAAATGGCCCCTCTCCGACTCCCCCAAAGGGGAGAGAACTATTATGATAAGAATATTCTTTACATTTTCAAAAGTGTGCAAAATGCCCTCGATTGCAGGTATTAATAGAAACAAGTGCTACCATTAATAGAAAAATTTGCCATCATTAATTGTAGTTCTTCATCACATGTTTGTTTATTATCCGGCTAATGCTTAATTTTGCGGGCAAAAAGATGGAGATATGAAGAAAACAACCTATATATTTGATCTTGACGGAACGTTGCTGGATACATTGCAGGATCTGGCAGCTGCTGTAAACTTTGCATTACGAAAGAATGGAATGGAGGAGCATTCTATCGATGATATCAGACGTTTTGTAGGAAACGGGGTAAGAAAACTGATAGAAAGGGCAGTACCCGACGGTTCGAAGAATCCCAGAATTGATGAAGTTTTCGCGGATTTCCGTTCCTACTATATGCAACATTCCTTAGATACCACAAAACCGTACGACGGAATCACCGAGATATTACAGGAGCTGAAGATGCGTGGTTGCAAAATGGCTGTCGTGAGTAACAAGATGATGGCTGCAACACAAGAGCTGGTGGCTCACTTCTTCCCGGAGATAGAAGTGGCTATCGGAGAAAACGAGGCAGAAGGGATATGTAAGAAGCCAGCACCTGATATGGTATTCGAAGCGCTTAACCGATTGGGCGCAGAAGCCGAGTCGGCAGTATATATCGGCGACAGCGATGTGGACATTCAGACAGCCAAGAATGCTGGCGTACCTTGTATTAGTGTGCTGTGGGGATTCCGCAACAGGGAATTCCTGCTCGAACACGGTGCTCAGCATTTCATCGAGAAACCATCGGAAATCATAGGGGTATAAAAACAAAGAAGGGTTGTCATCCCGACAACCACAATCTTTTTCTTAAAAAATTAACCTTAAACTAATACCATGAAAACATTGCAAAGGTACAGTCATTCCTGCAACCTTGCAACGTTTCCAAGTAAAATAAGCTATTTTCCCGTATCTTTATTGACTTAAGTCAAAATGTAAAGTTTAGAGTTGAGAGTTTAGAGTATAATGGAAATTATGTTTAGTTATCTCCATACGCTTCTGAGAAGTCTTACCTTACCCTCTTCTGTACTTCCTGACAGGGAGACGCGGTTGTATATGGTATCAGGGAAGACAAGCGTGGACATTATAACAGAACCGTCTTCGGTGGTTACCTCGACATTCGACTGGTCAACAAAAACGCAGAGCGTTATCTTCTCCTTGTCGGAATAGAGTGAAGAACGCATAGTGGGGATAGCAAAATTGGCATTGAAATCTGTGTTCCCGCTTTTTGTCCCTCTATTGATGATTATCTCGCGGTGCTGGGCATCGATATGAATGCCATACTCCTGTCCTATAGCATTAGCAAGTATGAGGTCTGCATCTGCGGTCATATCAACAGTCACATTCAGTTGATAGGCATCGGGCAATTCACCGGAGGGTTTCTCAATAAATGAGTTGGCAGCAGACAAAGTCTGCCAAGGTTCGGCGATACCTTCGATTTCCTTAACAATAGTGGTCTTGAGAAGAGGTTGCCCGTTATATTCTTCGAGTACCATCTCTCTGGGTAACGTCATACAGCATCGCCATGGTGAAACGGGATAGCCTCCATAAGCCTGATTATTCATCCAGCCTATACAAACCCTTCTGTCTCCGGTATTGCTCCAGATGACACTGGCATAATCGTCCATACCATGATCTTCCCAAAGAGGATAGCTATAACGGTCGGGGGTAAAACGCCCAGAACTAAAGTTACCCACAAAATACATGGTGCCCGAACCCACGACAGGGCCGCCATCGCTGACATTGACAGTTAACACCCACTTGCGCTCGCCCTTATACTGGATGGGGAAAAGGTCGGCACACTCCCAGATGCCGCGATTACAGGCAGGTGCATAGGCTGGCGCAGTAAAGGTGGAGCGCAGCGTCCACGTCTTAAGGTTGGAGGAGCGATATATCTGTGCAGAATGTTCTCCACCCAAGGCCAGAATGCAATACCACGCATTAGACGTATCGTCCCATACGACCTTAGGATCACGGAAATCACCATGGGTCGTATTCTTGATGACCGGATTCTTCTCATACTTGGTGAATGTCATACCGCCGTCCGTACTATAAGCAATACATTGTTGTTCGTGGTCACCGTGTGAAGTATACATGGCTATAATAGCATTCTCTCCGAATCCTGCCGTGTTAGAAGAATCGACGACTGCCGAGCCTGAATAGACAAATCCCAGATTGTCCGGTTCCAGTGCTACAGGCTGTTCCTTCCAATGGAAGAGGTCTGAGGAAGTAGCATGTCCCCAGGATATATTACCCCAATCGGGGCCGGAAGGGTTATATTGATAATAAAGATGCCATATGCCATCAGCATAAACCATACCGTTGGGATCGTTAATCCAATTCTTGGCAGGTGTGAAATGAATCTGAGGGCGCATCTTCTCGCGGTAGTCAGAAGAAGAGGCGGTTGTGGTCTCAGACCAATCGTAGAGATTTCCGGAGGCTAAATATCCGATAGCATTCGCAGCTATCTTGAGGACATTAGACTGGAAGGGGCTGTTACGAGGGAAAGAACTTTTGTCTGGTGTTCCATCGGCATTCTTATAAGAAAACTCCAGCCCTCCGTTACCAACACAAAGTATAGTTCCCTTAAAGTCTGTATTACCCTGACGTGCTTCCCATACGTTGAGCTGCGAAATCCAGTCGATTTGCGAATCCCATACCGCAAGGGGATAGATGCCGTAGGTGTCTGTCAGTACTTCGTAACAACGGGGATCCTGATTACCAAGTCCGGTTAGTTGAGCCGGAAGATTATGGAAAACACAATTGTGGTCTTCTGTCCAAGCTGGCCCCTTGACAGTAATGAACTTGGAGCGGCCAGTCGAACGGATTTCCAGACCGTTATAAAGAGGATGCTTTGAGAAATCCTTGATGAAACGGCTGGCTGGATTTAACTGAACGGCCATATACCACTGTCCCTGGTTCCAAGAACCTTTGCCAATGGTAATGCGATGATCGCAATTACGCATCATATCACGGTCCATACGGCCCAAATCAGTAATAAATGTAACAGCATGCTGCCACAGCACCATATTGCCGCCGTTGCGGTACCATTCTTTTATATAAGGTGTGGCTTGCTGAATGCTGGAGGGTTGTGTCCATGCATCATTTTCGCTGCCGGCATCTAAGTCGCGGATATAGAAAAGCACACGATAAGGAAGCAGGTCACTGGCAGCATGAATATTGCCAGCATAGAGGAAGGGACACTGGGGATATTCCTGATGGAACCATAACCAGGCAGAAGCTTCATCGTCATCGCCATTCTGAAGGATATCGTCGGGAGTGGCATACTGACTGAGAAAAGCGACGCCATCGGTATTGACTTTCTCTTCAACTGTTTGAAAAAAAGAAACATCGCCGTAATATATGATACCGTTTTGAATAGCATATGGTCTGTAATAATATGTGGTAGCAGGTGTCAAGTTGGTCAGGCTGACAGAATATACGCCGTCCTGTAATGCTCCTGATGCAGGAACCTGCTGTTGTGGATGCCTGGTTGTCCCAAAGAGAATACCGTATGAGAAATCTTCGGGTGTAGGGTCTTCGGAAGTTATTCTGGCAGAAACACTTGCCCCCGTTGTAGTTATTGAGGAAGCATCTCCCGTTTGGACCAATACAGATGATTGGTTATCGAAGGCGATCTGGTCTACTTCCGAAAGGGGGAAGTTCTGTACCGTCTTGTCGCTGAGCATTACATTCAGTCTTTGTTGAGCGTTGACAGATAAGAAGCCGAGAGCGACCAATAATAGCGAGAATGTTGCTGATTTCATTTAGGTTAAGAAGTTTAGATGGTTACTAAGAAATGTAGCCTGCATACGTACCCGTATACAGGCTACTAACTGATTCTCGAATATCTGTTTAGTTACAAATTGTCCTTCTCGATGTCCTTGAAGTACTTGTAGGTATCAACCTTCAGTTCGCCGCAGGCAGCCTCGTCGCAAACGATGATGGCATGGGGATGTAGCTGGAGGGCTGAGATGGTCCACATCTGACTGACACCTTCTTCTACTCCATGCTGGAGAGCACGAGCCTTGTTATGACCGTTTACCACGATCAGGACTTCCTTGGCATCCATAACAGTTCCTACACCGACAGTAAGTGCAGTCTTAGGCACCTTATTGACATCATAATCGAAGAATCGGCAGTTAGCTATAATGGTGTCGGTAGTCAGTGTCTTAACACGAGTACGTGAAGAAAGAGATGAGCCCGGCTCGTTGAAAGCAATATGGCCGTCAGGACCGATACCGCCCATGAAGAGATCAATGCCACCTGCATCCTTGATAGCCTGCTCGTAAGCAGCACACTCAGCATCCAAATCGGGTGCATTGCCATTCAGGATATGTACATTCTCTTTATTGATGTCGATATGAGAGAAAAAGTTGGTCCACATAAAGCTGTGATAGGATTCGGGATGTTCCTCGGGCAAGTTGACATACTCGTCCATATTGAAGGTAACTACGTTCTGGAAGGAAACCTTGCCGGCCTTGTTCAAGGCTATAAGTTCCTTGTATAAGCCCAGAGGTGAGGAACCTGTAGGGCAACCCAACTTGAAGGGTTTCTCTGGTGTAGGATTGGCATGATTGATCTTTGCTGCAACATAGTTAGCTGCCCACTTGGAAAGTGTAGCATAATCTGGATTGATGATTACTCTCATATTGTTATTAGCCCCCTCCAAACTCCCGTAAGGGATAGACAAAACAGGGCTGTGGGTCTATGGTTGTTAATAAAAATGATTATTGTTTCTTCAGACTTGCTCCCGTTACGCCGTCTGCCTTGGGTTTCTGATGACGGAAGGTGGCGTCGTTGGGAACGTATTTGGCATTCTCGGCTTCTGTCTCGTATATACATCTGGCAAGATCTGCCGACGAGATAGTGACGGAATCCTTGGTAAGTTCAGGCACATTGAAGCTCTTGAGCAGGAGAATGTTCATCTCCGGGTCTTCCTGAGGAATGACGAAGGCCTTGTGGGCCTTTCCGTTCTTATCGAAGTAAGCCAGGAAGGCTCTTGAGTAATTACCGTCCATCCTTCTGCTGGCAAAGACCATCCAACGGCCGTTACTGCTCCAGGAATGGAAACTCTCGGCTTCCTTACTGTTGACCTCGGTAAGAATATAGCAGCTGTCGGCCTGGAGATCTTTTATCCACAAGTCGGAACTCTTATGCCAGATATGGAACTGGCCATAATCGCCCTGTGTATAAAGCACATATCTGCCATCGGGACTAACCCTGGGAACACTGATACTCCTGTGCTTGGAAGCAGCATCGACCTCTAACTGAGGCTCGCCAAACTGGCGTGTCTGGGGATCGAAGGTGACAGACATCAAGTTATAGTAAATACTGTCATACCGAATCATCAGCTGCTGGGTTCGTGTGCTGTCTTCATACTCCGGGTTAATCAACGAAGCGACATTGGCATTGCAATAGAAAAGCTTCTTGCCGTCCGGTGCCCAGCAGGGGAAGGTCTCCAGATCATCGAGTGTACGCATGATATGACAGACCTCGTTCTTGCTGACATCATACAAGAGAAGGTCGCTGGATTCGTCCATCACCTCTATCTTCTCGTCGTGATAAACATGGAAAGCCTGTCCCGTCTTATTAGTAGAATATGCTATCAGGTTTTCTGTCGGATGCCAGGAAGGATAAACTCCTGCCGTTATGATGGTGCTATCCTTCATCTGCACCTTATGTGCCTTGCCATTCTGAACGATTACCGTACCGCCATGATTAGCTCTGACGTGGAACATCATATCAGAGGAACTGTTGCTACGGTAGTTATGGCAGTTGATACAATGATTATTCGTATTATCGAACTCGCGATTATTCTCGTAGATGGTATGAACATCCCAGTTAGTAAGGTTGCGTTGGTAAATTCCCAACTGACGGTACAACTCGTAACCAGGCTCGATGAGTCGGTAGCTTAGAAAGGCATCGACAGGCTCCTCTGCCACGGTAATCGTATAGGGCTTGAAGGAATACCACTTGTCTTCTCTATTGGCAAATACAGTAACTGTTATGTCTGCACCTTTGTTTACGGCCAGCAAGTTCTTCCACCCTGCCAGATCCATCTGTATCACTCCATCCTTGTCTGCAGCGGCCAGCAGATCTGCATTCTTACCTTGTAGCTGTACCACGAAGGCATCTGCCAAAGAGTCACGCACAATAAAATTAAGCGGAGCAATGTTGGGAGGAACCACAACATCAGTATAGTCGGGGTAAATAGTAACTCGCTCTTCCAACTGCGAATATTGTGCAGGCACTTGAGCAGTAGGTTTACCACAGGCCGCTAACAGAAATGTTAAGCTGCCTAAAATAATAATGTATATTGAACTTTTCATTGTATTCAACTCTCAACTTTCAATTGGTTATCGGTTATGGGTTATCGGTTATTGACGATTTTCAATTTTCAATTTTCAACTCTCAACTCTAATCAGTTCACTCCGGAGTTAGAGGTTGAATATCCTGTATATCCTTTCTTGGTAGCCTTCAGGTTGCCGAAGAAGTAATAATAAGGATAATAACCTTTATATTTCCCAAACAACTCGTATGCGTGACCAGGACGGTCGCTCATATAGGGCTGAACCTGTTGCATAAAACTTTGTATTCGTGGCATACGCAAGTTAAGACCTGTAAATTGGCCCGTCAATCCAGGGCTCTTGGTAGATGACAGCAGGATGCCGTCTGCTATGATATCCGGAGGTGTAGAACCCATAATAGGCTCCAAACGAGCAAGGAAGGCTGGCATCAACTTGGTATAGAGACAAACGCAAAGCGAATTATATAGGGCATTCACGCTACGTCCCTCGACCAAGGACAAGTTGTAACCCATGAATAATGGTGCCTGATACATACTCTCGAAACTGTCATGAAGAGGTTCGGTGAGTCTGATTTTGGCTATCTCGGGGTCGGCATTCACCAACGAATCATTTCCGACCATAGCACCATATTTCTTGCAGAAGTCACCTTCGAAGGGAACATCGCTGAGAATACGGAGATACTTACGACAGAGCTCCCATTCGCCACGCATCAAAGCACTCTTGATGTAAAGTTTCATCAGGCGCAACTTTGGGCCTTCCATCACCATCTGCTCCATGCAGGCATGCATACAAGACTCTGAAAATCCGCCATGGTAATTTCCCTCTGGAATATACATGTTGCTGGCATTGTTATGGGTACCGTCCATTCCGTGAATATAAAGAGAATCATAGTCCAAACGGATATCATACATGCGGTAGCCAACCTGATTGGTATGAACGAGGGCTATAGCATACATGCAGGCCATAGGACGGTTGCTCTGGTATGCATGGGCACGGGCAACCTTTTGTATGCCTTCCCAATCCTGCTCCTGTTGCATAGATGCCAGCTGAGTGATAACACGTACATAGGGACGCTTCCATTCGTTAAATCCTATTATGGCAGCAAACCCTACGATGCAAACAGCCAGTTGGAGCAGATTGTCACGTTGCGTCTCGTCGGCAGGAACAGCAAAGAGGGCATGTACCTTTTTACGACTGAAACTGCGTATCATGATGCCGCAGATGGCAAGTACCAACAAGGCCAGGAAAGGAACACCAAGGATATACCCCGTTTCAGCCTCAAAGAAGATATCAAGTCCGTAGAAGGTTATGGTGCCCATATAAGCCAAAGCCGGCAGATACTGTATAAAACGCCATTTGGCTTTCAGGCGCCAACAATAGCCGACCAGCCACGTTCCAAACGTCAGCATAAGAGCCAACAGGAGTCCGCCCAGCCAAGGATATTTATAGGTCATGAGCAAGCCTCGTCCTACATAACGCAAACTACCGAAGGAACAGGACAGGATAAAATCTAACTGACGGGTATCTGCTACCCAGAAACTGTATTCACGACTTAGATGGAAGACACTTCCGTAATACCATGCCGACCATAGCAGTACAGCTACAAAGAAGAGAAACAGTACTGGTAAACGCAGTTGCCTTTTCTTCTTTTCAGGCGTCGGAGTCGTAACACGCCCCTTAGTAACGCTCTTTGTACTCTTGTTGGGTTTAACTTTTACCATTATTTTATAATCACCTTTTTACCATTTATAATGTAGATTCCCTTCTTTAATTGAGAATTGAGAATTGAGAATTGAGAATTGAGCTTACGGCCGCTTAGATCGTAAACAACACCATCGTTGACGTTGACGTTTTCGTTTTCGTTAACGTTGACGTTAACGTTATTGATGCCATTGGGTTCTTCCCAAACATACGTGAAGGGAGAGATGTTTTCGGCAAAGATATACGAATTGCCGTCGGGTGCAAGGATATAGCCGCTCTCCGTTACATCGTAGCTACCAGCGTTTATCTTTACATCGTTCGCCTGGATTTCTATCTTGCCCTCTTTCTTAACAGGTTGACCAGACGGAATGGTTTCTGCGTCTGCCTCAGTAAGATCAAACGGTAATTTAAGTGCCTGAAAACCAGTTCCCTCTTTGGTGAAGGACACTTGATGGGCATTGAAATCTGCAGGTATAACGAAGGGCTTATCGCCATCTATCTGCAATTGCTGAGCCACACCTTCGGCACTTACCACATTAGCTTTCTGTAGCAATTCCTCTGTAGGTTGTCTGGTCTCGTCCTGACCGGCCTTGATATAGACAATAGAGTTGGGAGGCAGTTCACCTATATTGCTCTTTCCTGCGGTTCCTGTTCCATAATAATATAAGGTATGGGGAGTAGAACTGCCTGCATAGTAAGCAGTCATCTCGCCGCGATAAGTGGAGGGTCCATAAGGAATCAATACATCATAGCCGTTACCTTCGGCTGCATAAAGACTGAAGCCGTCCTTAATCTTCTTCTGTACCGATGAAGGAACAGTGAATGTCTTCTTATTGCTTAGATATACCAACTTGCCGTTGCTGTCGTATATCTTGAATCCGACAGCGCCTGTACCGGAAATCCTGAATGTTGTATTCCCGGAAGTGGGAGATGTAAGATAATAATAGCCGTTGGTAACATAATCATCGACATAGTCGGTGTACTGGCCAACATCACCATGTTTGCCAATCTGATTACAGTCTTCGTCGCTGATAGCCACACGGTACTGGCTCTTTGGTTTTCCCTCCAAGGGACCTCCAGAAACTGAGGGTGACTGCTTGATACGGTCTTCTATGAAGATGATATTTCCGGCCTTGGGATAACGCTGCATGTATTTCTTGGCAGCATTTATATCAGTCTGTGTGGTGGTTACCCAGTAATTTGAGTAGTCCCCCACATAGACATTGTTTACAGGAACAAACATGCCGTATGCCTCGAAGAACTCACTCAGATCTTCGCCTGCCGCATCACACATTTTCTTGGCAATGTGCAGGTAGTCATTCTTGCCATAGCTCTTGTATCCGCCCCTGACATCGATGGTTCCGTCGCCATCGCTGTCGGCTTCCAGGGAATCATCCCAAGAGCCCTTATTAATGGGGCTCTGACGCAAGAGGGTAAACAGCTTGGGGTAGAAATTAGTGTTACGCCCCGTAGCATGATAATAGAGATACAACTGATAGTAGAACCTGGCCTGTGCCCAAGTGCCACGCTTTACCCATGACTTGCCATCGGCGAAGTCGGCGAAGCAGGTTTCGGCAGCATCACCTCGACTGGTGCTTACGCCATGCAAATAGACATTGACATTAGAGAACAGGTTGTTGCTGGTTTCTGTACTTCCAACGCCATTGATACATGCCTGGTGGTTGTGTCCCATCTCGTGACTGGGGCCCCAAAGCGCTCCCCCACCCGTCTCTGTCAGTGCCTTATAACTCATAACAGTAGAAAGCGTGCTGTTTTCGTAATAGGTTCCGTATGTGGTAGCATACATATAGCTGTGGTTGATAGAGAAACAGTTCCAGATATTGTTGAACTTGCCTTCCATCTTCTCCTGGAAGCCCATCAGATCCTCTTCGTTCTGTAACATGGTATTCCAGACACGCATCAGGCCTTCCATATTATTGTCGCCACTGATTGCTTTCTGTACCAGATTGTTGTTCATGACAAAGACCAAGCGCTTGCATTTAAGGTTCAGAACGCTGCTCTTGTTGAGCATTTTCTCTCGAAGAAGGAGCCAGTCGGCATTTGTCATATCACGCGTGGCGTCCCAATAACCTTGTACCTGTCCGCCCTCGATATGAATCTTCATATTTGGATAGTTGGCAAGATACTTGTTCGGATCGTTGAGCTGATAGAAGATATATATTGTACTCTTGTTACTCAGTATAATAGCATTGAGGCCTTTGTGCAAATCTGTAGTGGTGCCTGTCTGATGGTCGCCAGGACTGTCGCTGTCGGCAATCACCTCGACCTGCAGCGTACAATTGCTATTGGGTTCCTTATCTACATAAAGATAAATGATATCTCCGGCATTACCACAGATTCCTGTCGGGCCGGAAAGTTTTCCAAAGGAGTTGCTCATGCCGCAATACGCATTGTCCGTCATCTTCTGGAAGTGACTGTAAACCTGATAATCATCACGGACACGGAAGAATTTCTCGAAATCACGACTATATCCGTTGTTACCTGTACAGGTCTCCCATGTATTGTTCTTTACCTTAAGAACCATTGCCTGCATATCGGCATTCAGCGACTTAAAGTTCTCGTTCTCGGCCAATGCTTCATCAGAAAGAGCCTGAATCTCGTCGTTGAGTTCCGTGCAGGCACCATCTTTGAAGAGCCTGTTAAGAGCCAGCTTATAAGCCGACAATTTTGATTGAAGATCAGCATATGCATTAATACCGCTGCGGCCGTTCTGGATAAACTCGTCTGTGAGTTCTACCTCCTCGAATCCCCACGTACTACCAGGAATATTGTCGGTGTACCAACCTACCACAACACTTTGGGCATCACAATGAAGGGCTACATTACCGTTATCAACAATATAATAGAGCAGATTCATGGCATCGCTGTTACGTGTGAGTGAGAAGCCTATTGTGGGCTTGCCCGTCTGGGTCTTGTATTGTTTGCTGAGGGCACCGTCCTGACGGACAACATAACGTTGGGTACAGAGATTTTGCAAGAGATACTTACCCGACGAAGCAGACACCAATGTCCAATACTGAGAGAGCTTGTCTTCGCTCTTTGCCTCACAACGGAGTGCATTACTTCCAAAATCCTCGTTCATATAGGTATCGTAACCCATATTACGGATTCGGTAGTACTTACCCACCTCAGGAGTTTTATAAGGACTCTTAGCCAGCAGGTCGGCCATTACCTGCTCCAGTGTGAAATTATCGACGGCAGATATGTACCAGTCGGAACCGGCATCACCCTGATAGCTCCATTTGAACAGGTTGACACCATCGCCGTTCAAGTTCAGGCAAGACTGACCGCTAAAGTCGCTCTTCTCGGAGATATTGACATAAGAACTACTACCAGAGTTGTTGGGACTATACTGGATATACATCATCTTAGGCGCTGCGCTGGGCGAACGGTAATTATCGTCAGATGAAAGGAAACGGCCTGTACTGGCATTCCGTAGCGTATAACTCTTGTTGTATTTCTGTAATATCCATACTTGCTGCAGGTTATTTACATTGGCACGGGCGCCCAAAGTCTTGGTACCGTCATCAGTAAGGTTGGCAGTGGTAGTCCTGCGGTTGGTAATACGTACCAGCCCTCCCTTGTTAAGGATATAATTGACGTATTCGGCTCCTTCTAAATTATCAGAGCCCTGTGCTTTTGCGTGAAAAACGCCAAGCATCAAAAATGCTGTCAAAAAGATAAATATTCTTTCTTTCATAGTAATAAGGATTTTATGATTTTGTAACTTGCCCGCTCAATTCGGGATATTGGATACGGGTATGATACATGGTACGTAATTTAGTCTTGAAGACCTCTTTGGCATCCGCAATCTCAAGGAACGAGATGGGGCACTGAGTGAAATAACCGGAAACCACCTGATCGTCTATAATTCTATCGACCATGGTGTTCAGACTATCCTCGGTATATTCCGATAGGCTTCGTGAGGCAGCCTCTATAGAGTCGGCCATCATTAAAATGGCCTGCTCCAAGGTGGTAGGATTGGGACCGGGATAGGTAAACAGGCGTTCATCTATCTCTTTCTCCGGGTAATCGTTCTTGAATGATACATAGAAATACTTGGCCAGGCTCCGCCCATGATGAGTTGATATGAAGCCCTTGATAACAGAAGGAAGGCGATATTTATCAGCCAAGCGCAAGCCATTCTTTACATGTTGGATAATAATCTGCGCACTCTGCTCGTATGGCAGATTGTCATGGGGATTGGCGCTTGACTGATTCTCGGTGAAGAATGCCGGATTTTCTAACTTTCCGATATCGTGGTACAAAGCGCCTGTACGCACCAGCTGGCTCTTGGCACCTATGCTATTGGCTACCTCGGCAGCCAGATTGGCCACCTGCATACTGTGCTGGAAGGTTCCGGGAGCCTCCTCGGAAAGACGACGAAGAACATCATTGTTGATATTAGACAACTCAACGAGTGTTACGTTGGAGGTAAAGCCAAAGATGCGCTCTATGGGCATAAGTAGCGTATATGAAAGCAGAGATAGTACACCTGCCAGCAGGATAAAGATATACGTCCATTTGTCAAACCCGTTTGTGCTGTACGGACTGCCATGTATTAACTCGATGCAGAAATAGGTGAGCAACGAAGCTATTGTCACCAAGGCTGCAGCACGTACTAACTCGCTACGCTGTGAGAGTTGTCGCAGACTATATATGGCCACCAAGCCTGCCACTAACTGTGTGACGATAAATTCATACGGATGATGAAGAGAAACAGCACATAAGAGTATCGTTACGGCATGAGCAATGAAGGCTGTTCGGCTATCCATAAACACACGCATAAAGATAGGCAAAATGCAATAAGGAATAACATAAACGCTCATGAAGCTATGAGACATGAAAGTATATGTTACCAACGGGAAAATAAGACATTGACTTACAACCAACATGACATAGCGCGGACTGGCCAGATAATCGCTACGGAACTGCTCGAAATAGAACAGTAGCAGAATCATCATAATACCGATGTATGTTACCTGCCCGGCCAATTGAAGCAACTTCTCTTTGTTGCTCAGCGAGCGGGTTTTCTGGAAACGCTCCAGCGACTGTAGGACACAATACGTATATTCATCTACGATCTGGCCGTGATCAACAAGTTTCTGATTAACTTGCACCTGACCTATGTACGGTACCAGTTGCGCATCAATCTCCTGTCGCTGCTGCATAGACTTCTCGGCATCATAGATTAGATTAGGTTGGATGTACTTTTCCAAACCACAACGCATCAGACAACCGTGATTGAAACGGAGGCTGTCTTCCTCGGCCATCATGTATTCATAAGCTGTCTTCGGAGTGTACAGTTGTTTTACATAACGGGGTTGCGACTCGTTATTCTCAAAAAGCCACACCTGGCGTGTGTTTTCCTTTAACAGTACATCGTAGTCCTGGGCATCTATTATACCTTGTGTATAAAGATGTTTCAACTTCTCCAGCAGATGTGGCAGATAATATGAAGGAACACTTTCTGCGGACAGGTTTCTGAATGCATTCTTTAACTCTACGGCATGTTTCTCGAATATGGATCTTTCAAATTCAAAGTATGGTTCATAGTATTTGCTAAGGCTGTCCCTCTCGCGTTTCAGTTGTGCTTCGCTTTTATAAACAGGGAAGCTGTCTTGCGCTATCACCTGTGCGTCATCCCAGGGTTCACCTATCTTATACTCATATTTATTGTAACCGCCCTTGGGCAGAAAGATAGTCAGAATAGCTATCATAGCTACAAGACCCGTAATTCTATACAAATACTCCTTGCTGCTGATTTTTCTCTTTCTGTTGTACCGGCTCATAGGCTTCGTTTTTTGTTTTTGTTGGAAGATTCTTCCCTTTCAAAATGCGAAAATACAAAAAAATCTCTTTTGTTAGAAAAAAAATGTTTACTTTTGCACGAATTTTGACAACATTAGCTTATGCAAGATAGAAAAGTAAGGGTAAGATTTGCCCCAAGTCCTACAGGTCCGCTACACATAGGTGGTGTCAGGACCGCGTTATACAACTACCTTTTTGCACGCCAGCATGGTGGCGATTTAATCTTCCGTATAGAGGATACAGACAGTGGACGCTTTGTGCCCGGAGCAGAGGAATACATCATTGAAAGTTTCCAGTGGCTGGGTATAAAGTTTGATGAAGGTGTGGGCTTTGGCGGCTCTTACGGTCCATACCGCCAGAGTGAGCGAAGAGACATCTATAAGAAATATGTTCAGCAACTGCTGGACAACGGAAAGGCTTACATTGCCTTTGATACGCCAGAAGAACTGGATGCCAAACGTGCAGCAATCGAGAACTTCCAATATGATGCCAGCACACGCATGCAGATGCGCAATTCGCTGACGCTGGCAAAAGAAGAGGTTGACAAACTCATTGCCGAGGGCAAACAATATGTTGTTCGCTTCTTGATTGAGCCCGGAAGAGACGTTTTGGTGGATGACCTTATCCGAGGAGAAGTACGTATCAACAGCAGCATTCTGGATGACAAGGTTCTTTATAAGAGCGCTGATGGACTTCCTACCTATCATCTGGCTAATATTGTGGACGACCACCTGATGGAAGTTACCCACGTTATCCGAGGCGAAGAATGGTTGCCAAGTGCGCCCTTACACGTTCTGCTTTACGAGGCATTCGGCTGGGCAGATACGATGCCACGCTTTGCACACCTGCCGTTATTACTGAAACCAGTAGGAAACGGCAAACTCAGCAAGCGCGACGGAGATAAGTTGGGATTCCCTGTATTCCCTTTGGAATGGCATGACCCCAAGACTGGCGAAGTGTCCAGCGGATACCGCGAGAAAGGCTACCTGCCCCAAGCTGTCGTTAATTTCCTTGCCCTCTTAGGATGGAATCCCGGTAACGATCAGGAGCTGATGAGTCTGGATGAAATGGTAAAACTCTTCGACCTGAGCAAATGTTCGAAGAACGGAGCCAAGTTTGATTATGTAAAAGCTGCTTGGTTTAACCACCAATACCTGATTCAGCAACCCGACGAAGCCTGGGCGCCTGCCTTTGACAAGGTTCTCAAGGCGGAGGGCATCAATGCTACAACGGAACAAGAGACAGAGGTGGTACGTATGATGAAGTTGAAGGTGATAGAATATGTTGATGGACAAGGCAACAAGCGTAAGCGTAATATCAGCTTCCCCACAGACCTTTGGCCTCTCACACGTTTCTTCTTCGTAGCACCCGAGAGTTTTGATCGTGAGGACAAGTTCATCCGTAAAAACTGGACAGAGACGACTGCAGAGGAAATGAAGCAGTTCTGCGAGGTGCTTTCTGACATCCAGGACTTCAGTGTAGAAGGCATGAAGGCCATTGTAGATCCATGGGTGGAGACTTCTGGCCTACGCCCCTGGAATGCCTGGCGCATCTGCCTGGTTGGCGCCGGTCAAGGACCAGATATGTATGAACTGGCTGCATTCCTGGGAAAAGATGAAACCCTGAAGCGCATGAAATTCGCAATTGAATCGCTAAAATAACTGCTATTAGTTATAAAACTTCAGAAAAAGGGCTGGCGCTATTTGCACCAGCCCTTATATTATGCTCTAAGACGTGGGGAGATTATTCCTCGTCATCTGACCAGATTTCCCAACTGTCTTCTTTGGTCAATGCCTCACCACCGTCTACTGTGGTTTCGCTGTCTATCACCAGGCTCTCTGCCAACATGTTGACAACCTCGGCCTCTTCTACTTTTAATATTGGTTTTATGTATCTCATAATATATCCAGCCCCTCTCCCTAACCCTCCCCCAAACGGGAGGGAACTGTTAACAGGGGTTTGACAGTTTATGTTAGTATTATTGTACAATTATTCTCCAACTATCCCCGCCTCCCATTTGGGGGAGGAGGGGTTAGGGGTTGGAGAGGGACTCCTATCTCAGCACCTTCTTACCGTTAATAATGTAGATGCCCTTCTTTAGTTGAGAGTTGAGAGTTGAGAGTTGAGAGTTAACCCTGCGGCCAGCGAGGTCGTAAACAACTCCCTCGCCTTCGGAGAGGGTTGGGGTGAGGCTTTCAATGCCTGTAGCATCCTCGTCGAAGGGATAGAAGGCCTTAACAGCAGCAGAGATTACCAAGTAACCCTTACCGGCAGCAATCTTGGTCTCAGGAGTTGCCTTAGCAAAACCAACCTTGTCTTCCAACTCAGCCAGGATATACTGAGAACCGTCAGCTGTAACCTCCTCAGTAGCTGCCTTCAGATCATTTACAAGAGCAAGGTTAGCTTCCTTTTCACTTATATTCATTGAATAAGAACCTTCTGCACCCTTCAGCACAACAGCCTCACCAGCAGGGATAGCTCTTGTAGGCTCAAGATGAACATAGCCCTCTTTAACCTGAGCAGCATATGCCTCAACGCCTTCAGGAACAGCATCAATATAACCGGGAGCAACGAAGGTAGCATAACCAGCTTCAGGAATAGCTACATCAACAACGTTACCCATGTAGAAGAGGCGCCAGTTGTCGGTGGTAATCCAGTCACCACCCTTAACGTCCTGTGCATCACGGAATACACCAATCTCCAACTTACCGTCTGCACCTACTACAGCATCAATCGTGTTGGTATAGGTACCTACCTGGAAGAACTTGGCTGCATCATAACAGCCGTCAGGAATTCTGCCGTCACGTCCATAACCGGGAACGTTACCTTCACCCTCCATAATACCAGCCAGAGGTACACAATTCTCCTCAGAACCTGCATACAGGTATGCCAACTGACGAACGTTGCCGGCAATAGCATCGTCGTAATTACCATCACGGTAGTAACCGCTCATAGAAACTGTATATTTACCTGCGGGCAGACCTTCAACAACTTGCTTCAGATATACCTTACCAGCATCTGCGGTGTTCCACATTTCGAACATATGGTCACTACAATTGCCAGAATTACCTGACTTCCATTCCCAAATACTTCCAGCATTGCGCTCCCACTTAGAGTCGTTAAGGTCTGCATTGGCTGCACCCTTGTCATCTCCATCAAAGTCGTTTGCAGAGAAGGTTGCCTGATGAATCAGGTGACCCAGGTCAACAGGATTTTCAACTGTAGCTTCCTCTGCCAAAGCCATGAACTCCTCAGGAGTAACGAGAATCCACTTGTTGAACGGATTGTCAGCACCAGACTTGTCGGTATCAACCTGGAGACGATCATCATCGGTCATACCCAGATAGATGTTAGTTCCACTATTCTGAGCATTGATAATATGATAGGTACCATCTTCCAAAGCCTCGAATGTCCAAGCCCAACCTTCTGCAGTTGTGAAGTCATCACCATAACCACAATCAACATAACCATTGTGACCAAGGCCATCGTTAGCACCACGACGTCCATTAGGCAAGTTGGTCTGAATAGCATAGCGGTTCTCGCCAGAAGAGTTAGCATGCAATACGCACTTAGCGCCCATGTGGTTCAGAGAAGCGTGTGTACCCCAGTCGTTACCACCAGCCAGGAACATCTTAGCACCAACGTTGAGGATGTAAGCTGTCAAGCCGTCAGCGGGAGCAGTACCCTTGAAGTTCTCAGTACGAGAATCAGCAGCGAAGCGGCGAGCCTGACGTAACTTAGCAAGTCCTGCACCGATACCACCACGGTATGCAGATTTAGCCTTGGCGAAGTCAATAAGAGCTGCATCGATACCTTCTGCCTCAGCAAGAGCAATGGTAGCGTCAAGGGCACGTACATCATTATTGAAGTCGTTAACCATGTCACCTGCAGTGTAGAGACCACCGTCAGCATAACGGCCACCCCAGTTCTGATGAACATGGAATGCAAATACGTTTACGGTACCGTCGGTCTTGATAAGAGCCTTCTGAGAGTCGGTCAGGCGAACTACCTCATATTCATTCCAACCATCGGTCTCAGCCCAAATCAACTCACCGTTGATGTAGTACTCACAAGGAGCATCATCATGAGCTGCAGGCATATAAACTGTAGAAGGAATCTCGCCCTCAACAGTAAAGTAACGAACTGCATATACGTCTGCGGGACGTCCGTCACCAAAGTTGGGCAGATCCTTGCCATAGTTCCATGCAGCTACATTATAATCAGGAGTATACCAGGCCTTACCGTTCTGTGCTTCGGGCACACCGATAATCTTGTTGTAGTTAGGATTGCTCTCGTTCCAGTCGCCGTACTCGAAGTCACCCTGTGCTACATAGGTGAATGCCTTGTAGTCACCACCCCACTTCATAGAAGGAAGGATGCACTCAGCAGCACCCTGAGCAGCTTCTGCATAACTTCTCTTTACAGCACCGAGGATAAGCTCACGAGCTTCAGCGAACAACTGCAACAAATCAGTGGGCTGAGCGTCTGCTACAGCAGCAACTGCAGCAGCAACTTCTTTAGCGACAGTTTCTGTAAGGGTAAGTCCACCTGTTACTTCTGCCTCTAATCTTACCAGAGAGTCAGCATATTCCTGACATACGGCCTTCCAGTCCTCTTCTGTAAACATCTTGAATTCAGACATCTGGATAGAACCACCATTATTGTATGCGGCCTCAACCTCGATCTTGAAGTACTTATAAGCCTTAGCCCATTCCTCGCTGAAGCCGAAGAAAGCAGGAGCAAAGTTTGCGCCTGGCAACTGATCCTGACCGATGTCCTCCTTAGAATCGAGCAAAGTCCATGAAAGGTCACGATTAATATTTTCATCGGTTACCTTACCGGCAACTCCATAAATCTTCCAGTTCTTCCAGTTACGGTCAGGGCTATTCTGAGTATCGTTACCAGTCACCAACTCATAAGCAACATACTTCTTAGCCTCATAAGCCTTGAAGATTACAAATGAGCCTTCCTCTGGCATGCCGCCACCCCACTTAGTTTGGATATCACCGTCAACCAACTTGGTCCAGTTCTCACCGTCACCCCAAGCTGTGTTACCAGCAAGAGCACGATAGCCACCAGCCAGGAACTCAGCAGCATCCTCGAGTGATTCTCTCAGGGCTACCAATTCGTTATAAACCTTAGTCAGACGAACAGCATCTGATGTGGTCTTTAATTCCTCGTATAATGTAACAAAGTTTTCTTTGTCTTGTGCATTTTCAGCAGGAACCACCAGATTTTCTACATCAAAGTCTGCAAATTCTTCAACCAAGGGCTTGCGGATTTCTTCAAACTCCTCTTCTGTACAAAGATACATCTCAGACATTTGCTGCTGAGAACCGCCAGATGCATAAACCTCGATCTTGTAGAAAGAATAAGCTTCAGAAACACCCTTATTAAAATCGAATGTAGCAGGATAGAAGTTCTTCATGGGCAGGTACTCCTCGCTGATGTCTTCTCTTTCATCAAGAACTACCCAACCTTCAGCATCCTTAGTAGCCTCTGCTTCTGTAGCAAAGTTACCGCCAAATACTTTCCATGTCTTCCAGTTACGACCTGTATTGCTTGCAGTATCGTTACCAGTCACCAGCTTATAGAAGAAAGGCTGCATAGACTGACCACGGAATACTACGTACTGTACATGTTCACCTTCGTCTGGGAAGTTGCCACCCCACTTTGTGCCTTCTTTCTTATCAACCAGATTAGAGCCAGGACCGTCACCCCAGCAATCAGACCAAGCCAGAGAAATAAATCTGCCGCTCTTGATGGTCTCAATCTTCTGGCGCAAAGAAGCCAAAGTAGCCAGAGCTGCTTCCTTGTCTTCTTGAGTCTCAGCAGCAGAGAAAGCACTAACTCCTGCACTGTAAGCAGCTACAAGGTCAGCATCTGCACCTGTAGTATCATAGTTTGTCAACTCGTTTGCAACAGAAGCGTCAACAGTGCAGTCGTTGAGGATGAACTCACACATCTGCATGTAACCGGCACCCTGCAACTCTGTGATTTCAATCTTGAAATAAACGTAGCCGGCAGTGATGGCCTCGGAAAAATTGAAATCAAATGGAGTACTGTTCACATCTGGAACAATGTCCTGGGTAATGTTGCTCTTTTCGTCAAGCAAAACCCATTCAGCGGCATCGCGTGATGCAGCTGCATCAAATGCAAAGTTGGCACCATAAATCTTCCATGCTTTCCAACCACGGCCGTTCCAACTGGCATTGTCATTACCTGTCACAATCGTGTAATTGGCAGGAGTGATAGGCAAGTTAGCGGTATTCTTCACAATGACGTATTGGCCATTGCCAAAACCACCTTCCCATTTGGAGCCGTTATCGCCATCCACGAGCCTGGCAATACTTCCTCCATTAGTACCATCCACCACCTGAAGTGTGACAGCATTAACACTTTGTCCGCAAAGCCACAAAACAGCTGCAGCGAACAATGTCGAAAGTTTGATTCTTCTCATAAAACAAGTGTTGTTAAGTTAATATTGTGCCTGGAATGAAGTCTATACTTTTAATGGATAGGCCCCAAACACAGGCGGTTAATTAATAATTTCATTAAAGTATTTCTATGCAAAGATAAACCTTTTTATATTACGAGCCAAGAAAATACCAAATTTATTTTGTATTCCGCTCACTTAATCGTATTTTTGCACCCTAAATACAAAAATGAATGGGATTATTTAACAATAATCTATAGGATTATACAATAAAATAATACAATTAGACGTTATTAACTTTAGGATGAAAAGACTACTCTGGATAGGATTGCTGCTAATTAGTCTGGGCGCAAAAGCTCAGTTTGATGCGGCATTTACCAATGCCTGGGCTCTACAATCCCACTTCAACCCTGCAGCGGCAGGATTGGATGGCCTGCTGAATGTCAGAGCTGCCTACAACATGCAGATGGTTGGCTTTGAGGATGCCCCCAAAACCATACTGGTGACAGCAGACATGCCACTTTTCTTTCTGGGACCCAGCCATGGAGTCGGATTAGGACTGTACAACGATAAAGCCGCCATCTTCTCTACACAGAAGATATCTCTGACCTACGCTTATCACCATAAGTTATGGGGCGGAACCATGAGTATAGGTGTAAAACCTGCTCTCTTAGTAGAGAAAACAGATGGTTCCAAACTGGAGATGTTAGATTCAGGTGACCCCGCTTTTACTACAAGCGACTCGAAAGGGCAGGCCATAGACCTAGACCTCGGACTTCGTTACACCTATAAAAAGACATGGTATGCAGGAGCAAGCGTACATCATCTAATGGGGCCGACAATTACAGTCGGTGATGACAAGACGCACGAGATTTCCATCGACCCTGTATTCTTTATGACAGGAGGTTACAGGATTCAACTCCGCTATCCACGCTATGCCATCGCTACAGATGCCATTCTGAGAACAGACCTGCAATCATGGAGAGGAGATATTACAGCCCGTCTGGAATACAACGGAGATAAGCATAAACTTTATGGCGGTATCTTATACAGTCCTATGACAAGCGTCGGAGTGTTGGTCGGATATAATTTCCACGGCATAAACATAGGGTATTCTTACGAAGTATACACTGGGGGAATAGGAGTACTAAATGGCACGCACGAGATAATGATAGGGTACCAGACAGAACTGAATTTGGGTAAGAAAGGAAAGAACTTACATAAGAGTGTGCGACTACTGTAGGATATAGAACATAAATTTATATATTATAAAAGGTACACGCGAAGGAAAAGCGTCATAACGAAAAAACCATTCGTCGAAATAACAATATAACGTAATAACGATAAAATAACTAAACAAAAATATATGAAGACAAAGAGTCTTGGATTTTTCTTGTTGGCAATTCTTTGCCTGGCCCTTGCAGCATGCATGGGGTCACAATCATCGGCTAATGCAGTTGGAGGCGAACTGACAGGTGTCAGAGGATCTGCCATATCAGAACCTACCCCATACGGCATGGTGGCTGTTCACAAGGGCTCACTAAAGGTGGGACTACAGGAAAATGACACCCTATGGGGTGCTGATTTCCCCATTAGAGACATTAGTGTTGATGGTTTTTGGATGGACGAACACGAAGTAAGTAATGCTAAATACCGCCAGTTTGTAAACTGGGTACGCGACAGTATTATCCGTGAGCGTCTGGCAGACCCCAACTATGGCGGCGACGAAACCTACAAGATAGAGGAGGATAAAGAAGGAAACCCTATCACTCCATATCTTAATTGGAGTAAACCCATTCCCTGGCGTAAAGCTAACGAGGATGAGGACAAAGCCATTCAGAGTGTCTATGTTATTCACCCAATTGACGGAACCAAGATGCTGGATGCTAAGCAGATGAACTATCGCTATGAAATTTATGACTACGTAGCAGCTGCCCAACGCAAATATCGTCTAGATCCGGAAGAACGCGACTTGAATACAGATCACGCAGTCAGCAATGAGCAGATAATGATTAGCAAAGATACTGCATGGATTGATGACGACGGAAAGATTATCCGGCAGACCATTACACGCCCCCTAAGCGGACCATGGGATTTCCTTAACACTTATATTGTGAATATCTATCCTGATACTACCTGTTGGGTGAACGATTTCCAGAATGCCGACAATGAGCGCTACATGAAACTCTATTTCAGCAATCCTCTCTACGACGACTACCCAGTAGTAGGAATCTCTTGGGATCAGGCAAATGCTTTCTGCGCATGGCGCACTAACTTTCTGATGAAGGGACTAGGTGGCTATGCAAAGCAGATTCAGCGCTACCGTCTGCCCAGTGAGGTCGAATGGGAGTTTGCCGCTCGTGGGAAAGAGGGTAATCCCTTCCCTTGGACTAGCTTGGAAGTAAAAAGCGATAAGGGCTGCTACTATGCCAACTTTAAACCAGATAGAGGAAACTACACTAAGGATGGCAGCCTTATCACCAGCAAATGCGGTATCTTCAGTGCTAACAGCAATGGCTTGTATGACATGGCCGGTAATGTGGCAGAATGGACTAGCACTGTATTTACAGAAGCCGGTGTCGAGAGCATGAGCGACATGAACCCCGATTTGAGATACAATGCTGCCAAAGAAGATCCCTACCGTCTGAAAAAGAAGAGCGTAAGAGGCGGTTCATGGAAAGATCCCGAAAGTATGATTCGAAGCGCCTGGCGTTCTTACGAATATCAGAACCAGCCCCGTTGTTATGTCGGTTTCCGTTGTGTTCGCACAATGGTGAATGACAGAGGAAATGCCGGAACCCAAAAAGGCGGTAAAGCAAGTGGAAAAGGTGGCGGCAAGAGCTCGGGCGGTGCAACAGTAAGCACTAGAAAAACAAGGAGATAATAAACAATAAAATTAACAATATACCTCAGAACCCTGGCCCCATTCCTAACGGGAGAGGGCGGGGAAGAGGCAAAATAATTAAGATATGAATCCAATAATAAAACTGCAGAAATGGATGGACTCTCCAGCCGGCCAGTTATTTATGAATTATGCTTATAGCTGGGGTGCCTCAGTCGTTATCTTGGGAGCTTTGTTCAAGTTAACCCATATCACTGGAGCCAATGCGATGCTCTTCATCGGAATGATTGTTGAGGCAATTGTGTTCTTTATCTCTGGTTTTGAGAAGACGTACGATAAGGTTCCTAAAACAGAAGGTGCAGAACTTGCTGGAGGGCAGACTGTTGTTGTGGCCGGTGGCGGCACTCCCCTACCCGAAGGTGCAGAGATTCCAGAAGGTCCCATTGTTATAGGTGGAGGCGCACCCATAATTGCTGGCGGTGCATCTGTAGGCAACATAGATCCTGATGCTTTGGCAGCAGGAACGGGACTGAGCGCAGCAGCCGCTAATCTGGCAGCTGCCGGACAAGCAGCTGCACAGGCTCAATTGGCATTGGAACAGATTCAGAATGGCGGTCCGGCTATCGACCCCAACCAAATCAAGGCTACGGATCCAACCGCCATAGAAGAGGCTGTAAAGAACTATGCCGAGGAACTGACAGAACTGACAGAAGTTCTTGGACGCGTAAAAGCTCAGGCTGCCCGCATGAGTACAGACAGCGAGGAAATGGAAAACCTGAACCGCACTCTTACTGGTATTGCTACCGTTTACGAGTTGCAGTTGCGTAACATCAGCAAGCAGGTGAGTACCATTGAGCAGATAGATGAGCAGACACGTAAAATGGCCCAACAGATTCAGGAACTGAATGAAGTTTACAGCCGTATGATTAAGGCGCTGACCGTCAACATGGGACCAGCTATAGGAGCTGCAAAAAGTGAAGAGTAGCCCCCACCCTGACCCTCCCCCGAGGAGGAGGGTGAATGGCGGCCAATTATGAATTTTGAATTTTGAATTTGAATTAAGATGCCTATACAGAAAAAGAGGGTTTCTCCTCGCCAAAAAATGATAAACCTGATGTACTTGGTACTCATGGCCATGCTGGCCCTGAACGTATCAAGCGATGTGCTGAATGGTTTTTCGCTGGTGTCGGACAGCCTGAACAAGTCAACACGGAATGCCACACATGTGAACAATGATATATACAAGACCTTCGATGAGCAGATGAAGAACAACCCTGCTAAGGTAAAGCAGTGGTATGATAAAGCCCTCTATGTTCGTAGTATCAGTGACTCACTTTACAATTTGGCAGAAGAACTGAAGGTCGCTATTGTGAAGGAGAGTGATGGCAAAGAAGGAGACGTTAACAATATCAGGAACCGTGAAGATCTGGAGGCCAGTACACAGATAATGCTGGCACCAGGCACTGGTCGCGGCAAAGAACTCAGAACGGCCATCAACAACTATCGCGATAAGATAGTAAAGATGGTTACCGACAAAGAAAAAAGAGAAATTATATCTAGCAGTCTAAGTACAGAAGTTCCTACCAAGGGACGTCTGCTAGGCAAGAACTGGCAAGAGTACATGTTTGAAAGCATGCCCACAGCAGCTGCCGTCACCCTTCTGACTAAACTGCAGAGCGACGTACGCTATGCTGAAGGTGAAGTGCTTCATAACCTTATCAGCAACGTGGACTTGAAGGATATTCGTGTAAACCAACTGAATGCCTACGTTATTCCAAGTTCACAGACAGTGGTACAAGGTGGCAGATTCAGCGCCCAGATTATCATGGCAGCTGTAGATACCACACGCCGGCCTACCATCTACATTGGGGGGCAGCCGATAAAAAGCGAACATGGGCTCTATGAAACAGTCTGCAACAAGACAGGTGATTTTACCTTGAATGGCTTTATAGAGATGTTGAACGGAGATGGCGAGAAAGTAAAGCGCGAGTTCTCACAGAAATATACCGTTGTAGCACCAAGCGCAACAGTAAGTGCCGATATTATGAATGTATTATATGCCGGCTACGACAACCCCATGAGTGTCTCTGTTCCTGGTATTCCCAGCAATAAGTTGCATGTTAGCATGACAGGAGGCACACTTACACAAAAGGGGGACGGCCACTACATTGCCCGACCAACCTCTCCGGGTGGAGAAGCTGTGTTTACGGTATCTGCACAAAATGAGGGCCGTACGCAGGAAATGGGGAAATTCACTTTCCGCGTCAGGAAGTTACCAGACCCGAAAGCCTTCATTGCTTATTCTGATGGGAATGGAGGAGAAAACCGTTTCACAGGCGGAGACCTGAGCAAGCAGATTCTGATGGGAACAGAAGGAATCGGGGCAGCCATTGATGACGGACTACTGAATATCACTTTCCGGGTATTAGGATTTCAAACGGTCTTTTACGATGCTATGGGTAATGCTGTTCCTTACAAGAGCAATGGTGCGAACTTTACCGACCAACAGAAAAATCAGATTAGAGGTTTAGCACGTAATAAACGATTCTACATCACCGAAGTTCATGCTATCGGGCCTGATGGCATAGAAAGGCAACTGGATGGTGCCATGGAAGTTAAAATTAAGTAATACCATAAATATATATAATTTATGAAACGTATACTCATCATTATAACAGCAACCTTGCTGACAGGAAGTATGACATATGCGCAACCTGCGAAACGCCGCACAGTTGCCACGACCAATACAACTACGACAACGCCTACGGCAACCAAGCAGGGTCATGACCGTGCCTCGCTGCAATTCCCAACATCGGCAGCAATGCCTGAGGATGTGGTTTGGAAGCGTGATATCTACCGGCAGTTGGACTTGATGAATGACAAAAATGCGCCTATGTACTATCCAGTGGAGCCTATAGGCAAACAAGTGAACTTATTCACCTACCTTTTCCGTTTGATTCAAACAGGGCGTGTTACAGCATATACTTATAAACTGGACGGTAACGAGTCATTCGAAGAAAAGGATAAACTGAGCATAAAGGACTTGCTGGAACGCTACAGCATCTACTTTGAGGAGAAAGACGGAAAAATTGTTGTGGCTGATGCTGATGTTCCCAGTGCCGAAGCTACCCGCTATTACATCAAGGAAAGCGTTTATCTGGACCAACGTACAGGAACATTCAGTACCAAGGTTACAGCACTCTGTCCTATCCTGATGCGTGGAGCTGATGAGTTTAGCACAGATGCGGCTACTCCCTATCCCCTCTTTTGGCTTAAATATGATGACATAGCTCCCTGGTTGGCTAAATTACCCATGATGGGCAGCAACCTGAACAATGTTTCTAACTTAACCGCTGATGACTACTTTACATTAAACCGTTACGAAGGTAAAATTTACAAGACCAATAATCTGCAAGGAAAAGTGTTGGCAAATTATTGCGAAACAGACAGCGCTCTAAAGAAAGAACAACTGAAAATTGAAAAGCAGATTGTTGACTTTGAAGAAGGTGTATGGGGACACGAAATTATTGACAGTACCAAGTTAGACAGCATAACACTGGCAAAGATGGCTGCAGAAAAGACAGAAAAGAAGTCATCAAGCATCTGGGGAAGACGAACAAAAACTCCCTCAGCCAGTTCTGCCAAAAGTTCAGCTGATACAAAGAAAGAAAAAGAGTCAGCACCTGCAGCAGCACGCGTTAGTGCACGTAGACAAAGGAGGTAATGGCAGATGGCTCAGTTTGCCGATGTCATACTGCCACTTCCGTTAGAAGGCACCTTTACATATAGCTTACCCAAGAGTTTTTCCAACCTCGTTCAGGTAGGATGTCGGATTATTGTACCATTCGGGACAGCAAAATACTATAGTGCCATTGTCACAAAACTTCATGACAACATTCCTCCATACTCGACAAAAGAAGCCATAGAGTTGCTTGACAGCAGTCCTATTGTAACTGCAAAGCAACTGAGACTATGGGAATGGATTGCTGATTTCTATCTGTGTTCTATAGGTGATGTTTATAAAGCAGCACTCCCCAGCGGACTAAAGTTGGAAAGCGAATCCAGTGTTATGTACAATGAGGAATTCATTGCCGACAACACACTTTCGCCGTCAGAAGAGAAAATTATACAAGCCTTAGAAGAGGAAACCATACAGACGCTGTCAACTCTACAAAAAAGAACAGGTATAAAGAACATTCTTCCTGTTGTCAAAAGACTTTTAGACAAAAACGCAGTTCGGATCAGGGAAGAAGTAAAAAGAACATATAAGCCAAAAATTGCCACATACATTAGGCTAACAGATTCATACTTTGATGAATCACGGCTTAACGAAACGCTTACTCAATTAAAACGATCAGCCAAACAAGCTGATCTTCTCCTTAAATATGCATCTCTTTCTGGTCTATCAGCTGCATTGGCTTTGCAAAACTACCAACTGTTGAAGGAAATCACCAAACAGGAACTATTTGAGTGCGCATCATGTACGCCAAGCATACTAAAAGCATTATGCCAGAAAGGAATTCTGGAGCAATACCAAAAACCTATAGGTCGGATAGCACAGCAAAACTTGCCTACGGAGTTGATTATGCATCCCCTTAGCAACGATCAGGAAAAAGCTAAGAATCAAATTAAAGAAGCCTGGAAGAAAATGGATGTGTGCTTGCTGCATGGCATAACAAGCAGTGGTAAAACTGAAGTTTACATACATCTGATAAAAGAAGTCATTGAGGAAGGGAAACAAGTTCTCTTCATGCTACCAGAGATTGTATTAACTGCTCAATTGACGGACCGTCTGAAACGTGTATTTGGAGATCGGTTGGGTGTTTATCATTCTCGCTACCCAGATGCTGAGCGCGTGGAAGTATATCAGAAAATGCTCTCCGACAAGCCTTTCGATATCATTGTTGGAGTAAGAAGCAGCCTCTTTCTGCCTTTCAAGAATCTGGGTCTTATAATCATTGATGAGGAACATGAGACCAGCTTTAAGCAACAAGATCCTGCTCCAAGATATCAGGCACGTAATGTAGCGCTGATGTTAGCAAAAGCAGTCAAAGCAAAAACCTTGCTGGGTTCTGCGACACCAAGCTTAGAGTCATATTATAACGCTAAAAACGGTAAATACGGATTGGTTGAATTACACAAAAGGTATGGGAATATTCAACTTCCACAGATAGAAGTGGTCAACATGCGTGAGATGACCAGAAAAAAGATGATGAACGGTCCTTTCACGCCACAACTGATAGAGAGAATCCGAGAAGCATTACAACGGGACAAACAGGTGATACTGTTTCAAAACAGACGCGGATACGCTCCTATGATGGAATGTAAAACCTGTGGATGGGTACCCCGATGCCAGAAGTGTGATGTGAGTCTGACGCTTCATAGAAACATGCGTCAACTTACCTGCCACTACTGTGGAGCGACCTACCCTATTCCATCTAAATGTCCCAACTGTGAGGAACAGAATCTGCTGACGAAAGGATATGGAACAGAACGTATTGAAGACTGTATACAAAACATTTTTCCGACGGCAAGAATTGCCAGAATGGATTTAGATACAACTCGGAGCAGGTTACACTACGAAAAGATTATTTCGGATTTCCAACATCTGAAGACTGATATCCTTGTCGGGACACAAATGGTAACAAAGGGCCTGGACTTTGAACGTGTGAGTGTAGTCGGCATTCTAAACGCAAGCACTATGTTGAACCAACCTGATTTCAGAAGCTATGAACGCGCTTTTCAAATGATGGAACAGGTAGCAGGAAGAGCAGGCAGAAAAGACGAACAAGGATATGTGGTGCTACAGACACAAGACACGGATGCTTCAGCTATCAAACAGGTTGTACAGCACAACTACACTGCTATGTACGAAGAACAAGTACAGGAAAGAAAACTTTTCAACTACCCTCCTTACTGCCGGTTGATTTATGTGTATATGAAACATCGAAATGACAGGGTTTTGGAAAGTCTATCCAGAGAGTATGCCAACATACTAAGGCAAGTTTTCGGGCAAAGAATATTAGGGCCAGATACCCCTCCCATTACCAAAGTACAAATGATGTACGTCCGCAAGATTATTGTCAAAATTGAACTAACAGCTTCTATAGCAGAAGCTCGCAACCGATTACGTGAACTTCATCAATATATCACCGGGCTTCCACAATATAAATCAGCCCTGATCTATTATGATGTAGATTAAAAGCCCCTTTTCCTCGTTGTGGAATTGGGGCTTTTAATTTTATCACGTCCTCCTCCCCTCGGGGAGGTGGTTGGGAAATCTTATTTTCTAACCAGTCTTATTACCTTGCTGGAATACTCTCCACGGAAATTTATCTCGACACCTTGCTGCATCAGGAAACGACCTGTAAAGGAAGCACCTTCCCAATGATCTGATGAACCCTGACGACAAATCTCTGTAAGTGTATATGTTGCATCTGGGTCAAGACCTGCAAAGTAAAAACGAGGGCAGAAGAAATCCACAAAATGCTCGAACTTATAGGCAAAGAAAATAGCTTCAGACTTATTCTCTTTGATATACATCTCGCTGCAATAGCCTTTCCCCTCGTAAGGAGAAATAAGGCGATACTGGTCACCTTGCTGAACTATAGGACGAATCGTCTCCTTGTAGGTCTTGAAGCAAGACTGAGCAAACTTCATCTCATCAGGCGTAAGGTCTGAAGGCTTCATTTCCATACCAAGACGACCTGTCATAGCAACGTCGAAACGGAACTTGAGAGGAAGGGTACGATGTGTCTGATGGTTGGGACTTGCACTTACATGCTGTGCCATAGCACAAGCAGGGAAGAACATGCTGGTACCCCACTGAATGAAGAGACGTTGTTTTGCATCGGTATTATCACTTACCCAGAACTCATCGAAATAGGGCATCAAACCATAGTTGACACGACCTCCACCACTTGCACAACACTGGATTACCAAATCCGGATACTTGGCACGGATACGTTTCAAGGTCTTAATAAGCCCCAAGTGATAATCTACATAAAGATGGCTTTGATTATCAGCGCTGAGATAGTATGAACCAAAGTTCTTAGTCTCCATATTGCAATCCCACTTAATATAATAGGTATTGGGGGTCTCTGTCATGATATCGTCGACTACCTTGTAGACAAAATCCTGAACCGCAGGATTACTCATATCCAAAACAAGTTGTGTACCACCACGGCCTGTACTAAGCTCACGTGCAGGATGGCATACCACCCAATCGGGATGTTTTTCAAACAGTTCGCTCTTGGTGTTCGTCATTTCAGGTTCAATCCAAATACCCCATTTGAGACCACGCTCAGCACAAGCCTTTTCAAGTGCAGGAACTCCCTTGGGAAGTTTCTCGGTATCTGTAACCCAATCGCCTAATGCGCAATCATCAACGGAACGCTTGTATTTATTACCGAACCATCCATCGTCCATTACAAAGAGTTCTCCACCAAGTTGCTTTACGCCATCCATCATCTTCTCCATACCATCCTGACTAACATTCAGGTATACGCCTTCCCATGAGTTGAGGAGGGTCTTACGCAATGCTTCGCCATTATGAACCATGTTATTCTTACGCGCCCAACGGTGGAAACTACGACTGGCACCACCTAAGCCTTCGCTACTATAAGTGATTGCAAGAGCAGGAGTAGTGAAAACTTCACCCTTCTTAAGGGTATATTGTGAATTTGTATCGTCTATTCCAGCAATAAAACGATGAACCTTCTTGCCTTGTGTGTCGATAGTCATACGGAAATTGCCACTCCAGCAAAGAGCTGCTCCTACAACACGGCCCTGGTTCTCCTGAGGCTTACCATCCAAAGAAATCATCAGGTTGGGGCGATTCATATAAGCATTCTTAGTACCTGTAAGGTCATGAATCTCGAAGATTCCAGGCTTTAACGGCTCTTCTGAGACCTGAGCTTCTGCACCCCAAGCTCCATGCTCGTGTTGTACCCATACGTCTCCCTGACGAATGGGAAGAAAAGCACTGGCATACTTGAGCAAAGAAACCGGCTTCTTCTCGTTATTGCGAATTACAGACCATGTTTCTATCACATCACAATTGCTGTAGGTTCGATAACATACATCAACCATGAAATCATACAGCTTATCTTTTAGCGTGATAGTGTAAACGGTGGAATTACCCTCTGTAGATACAGCATCCTGTTGATAAACAAGTTCAGTAGACATATTACCATCTGCATGGCGGACACTGAGGGCTGTGATATCGTAGTTACCCAAGCCAAAGGCAGGATAGGCATCCTCCCAAAGACTATAGGCATGATATACCTGTTCGGCATCAGCAATACTTTCTCCATAGTAGCTAATATGGAGAGGGGAACCCTGCTCTGCTTTTAACAGCAATGTAGTGTGGGGAGTACTCACATAAATATCCTTTGCTGGCAGCATAGATACAGCCAACAGGGACAAAATAAAAATAATCTTTCTTTTCACGGTCTTTTTGGTTTAATTTAACATACTTTACTTTTGGAAATTAAAGCCAGCAAAAGCCAGTCTTAATTCTATTAATTACCAAACATCCTCTGGCTTAGAGGGATTGTCGTATATCTCTTTTGGACACCACTCAAAATAGTCGAGGTATAACTCTTTTTTATCTGTATCAAGTACTGACTTGAAACGGATATAATATGTTTCCTTTGGATCTAATGTCTGACGTACCAGAATATGACGCTTTTGACGTTCGTCATCACGTGCTGTCTTATTTTCACCATATTCATGTCTTCCAGCCTTCATGAGACCATGGTTTCTTAACTTATGGTCAATCTCGATAATCTCGTCCTCATCGCGACCATTATCAGTCAAATCACTCCAAGAACCACCTTCACCAGCATATGTAATTGCAATACCCTCTGCCATATTAACAGGAATACCTGCAGCAGGAAGATTCCCGGGGTCGGAACCAAAGTAAACCTGTGTAATACCACGAGCAGCTGTAGCAAGGACCTTATAACGTAATTCGTATGTGCCACGTTTGGGTACAGGAGGTAAGGTGAACATGATATCATACTTACCGAATACCTTGTCTTCGTCCTGACAATAGTTGGGCCAGTCAGTGCGATATCCATTATAGTGAATGAAGTGTGTCTCTTCGTTCAGAATACTACAGCTCTCGAAGTACTTATAGGTCGGATCCTGAGGGACATAGACATGCTGGTACTTACCTTCTGCAGAGTCTGCACGACGGAGATTATTGGTAATGGCTTCGGGGAACAAGGAGAAAAGGTCGAAACGGATACGTTCCTTAGCTAATTCATCACGTACCGCATCTGTATATGCCAATGGTCCATCAATAGGATAGATGCAAGCATTGGTAATGTCGTTTAAAACCGCTTTCTCACTTTCACGGCCAATATTGATACCTAATCTTTGAGGATCACAAGATAATTCTTGTCCAGTTCCACTTAAGGCATTGTCAAGAACGGGGAAACGGTTCAGATAAACACCTTCACTTTGCTTACTTTCATAAATTTTCAACAAACGGCGAATACCCTCTCCAACAGTACAATACCATTCATAAATAGGAAGTGAAAGTATCGGACGATTGTAAGGGCTGCCAATTTCATTACAATTATAAACCAACTTGTTGGCAGGAATTCGCATAGGTAGGATATGATAGGTAACCCAACGATATAAAATATGTTTGGGCGAAGCATAATTGTCATCTGTAAGATTCGGATCCTCAGAAAAATACATTTTATTAGTCTGAATCCAATTAATAAGTTGCTGTAAAGCATCTGGTGCAGCAGGATCAACGCCCTGCGAACGCCAGTAATCATCAGTCTCGGCAAAGATGGTGTAACCATACTTGCGATGTTCCGGTGCATGAGCATCGGGGTCGCCTGCGGTAGCAGACTTGTCACCGCCAGATTTTGCCTGGTAATCTTTCATGTCGGGAATTTCTCCCCTGAGATATTTCTGTTCATACTCATCATCACGCACCATACTTAGCATGTCCAACAATCCACATGCTTGAATAACGCGTGCCATCATCAAATAACCATCAGTCTTATTGTCCAGAATATTCTGCAGGTATCTTGCACAAGACTCATCTCTGGGTGCAATAACCTTATGAAGTTGGTGTATAAAACCATTTATTACTGGAATATCATGATTGACAGGGTCTATGGGACAAATTTTATTAACAAAGAAACTATCCGTACTATTTTTGGTATCATTAATAGTCAGACGGTGGTCACTAAGCGTTGGAAGGGCCAACTCTGTATTTTTATCCACCAAATCAATAGAATATCGCTGATCTTCTCTGTCAAATCCATCAATGATACTATTCCTGACAATGACTGCGCGGATAGAGTCCAATTTTACTGAATCCGTGAAAGACTCCCATGAAGGCTCTGTAATCAAACCTTCTTCGACGAGATCCTGAAGATATTCATTAATAGCATCATTGGTTATTGCAAAAACAGTATAGTTACCACGAGCCGTCATCAACTGATAAACAGTGGAAGTTTCCTTATATGGGTTTATCTTTACCTTTTTAAGCAAGTCAACGTACTCGGAGTACACAGGATGTTCCTCCAGATAACTGGCTACTGTATGATACTGGAATACATATCTCGATGAGTTGTCTATCTGCTCTGAGCAGGCACAAAACATGAAAAGCAACGCGGTAAGAGAGAAAAACAGCTTTCTCATAATATCAATCTTTTTTTTGTGTTTTTTTTATTATTCTCCTGACCTGGAAGCCAGAGCCCCAGGCCAGGAGAATTTATAGAGAATTATTTATCAAATTGAATCACTGAAGAATTATTCACCTCCAGCCATAATGTTGAGGATTGCCTCAATATCACCAACGCCTACAGAGCCATTTCCATCAACGTCTCCAGCAGGATTGCCTTCTCCACCAGCCATGATGTTAAGGATTGCCTCGATGTCACCAACACCTACAGTCCCGTTGCCATCGACATCACCCTTAACGCCTGGTACTGCCACGAAGCGCATGTTGCGGACACTAATCACAGCACCTGCAGCCATAGTAACCTGCAGACCTACGATATCAGTAGCCTTTGTGAAGCCTAATTCCTTGACGGAAACAGATACTTTCTTGAACTCTGAAGTAGCTTCTAGCTTATCCAACGCAATATTCTTGGCAGTTGTCATGTTGTAAAGCATACCACCTTCAAGATCATTCTCTGAAGTATACTCGAACTCGAGGATTGTCTCGTTCTCTGTCAGGTCATCATACAACTTACCAAGTCTGGCAATAATTCTACCATCCTTAACAGCAGTAAACTCGTAGTTGAATTCGGCTACTTCGTCCCATGTGGCATTTGACACATTCTCGTCAGTAAGCTCAAGGTAATCGGGATACTTCTCGAGAAGCGCAGCTAAAGCGGCATCAGCAGCTGCAGCATCAGCATACTGTCCTTCGTCCAGACTTGCATAAACTGCCTCAGTATCCATATCAAGATCACTGCCCGCAGATGCATGATTCAACCACTTTTCATAGACTCTGGTTGCATAATCACAAAGCTTGAAGTATGCAGCCTTCGTTGCATTAATCTCTTCGAAGATGTTACCATCAGCAATCAACTGATCTACTGTTGTGCGACTTGCTGCATCAGCCAATGCTTCTCTCTGAGCGGCACCAAAGTTAGGAGCTGCCTTGAATTCAGCCAAATCAGCGAAATTGCCAGGCACATAAGTTTCTGTCAGGATAGCAACTCTTTCTCCGTTACTTGCAGCAGCAGCAGCAATTGCATCAGCTGTTGGCTCTTCACCGAGATAGGTCAGACGGAAGTTACCAGCACCCAGCCAGTCACCACCAACCAATGTTCCCTCGTTCTTCAAACCAAATGTCAACTTGCCGTCGGTTACCTTGGCAACCATGGTTACCTCATAACGGTCTTGCATGATAGCATTGATAGTACCCTGAACACCCCAGATTACATAACCTACTTCTACTGAGTCAACCTCGGGATCACCGGTACCTTCTTCTACATCACAAGCATAGAGTACCTTATCGGCATATTCACCAGTCCAAGAATTCTCCTTTGCCGTCATACCCTCACGTACAACAGGAACATAGGTCTTGGTATCGTTGGCAAATGCAATAGCGTTGTAATTGAGACTCTTGATGTCACCATTGGGACGGAAACCAGCATTCAGTTTCAGCTCATAGTAACCATTCTTCATGTCGTTAAGCGTCTGACTGATATTGAACTTAGACTGCTCGTTGCAGAACTCTGCAGCAGACATAGTACCCTCAGCGTTTGTTCCATTGCTATATACATAGCCATTCCAACCTTCTGGCTGCTTTGTACCAGAAACCTTGTTGCCGTCATTATCAACAACCTGCTCAGCCTTAGCAAAACTACGGTTAGTAATCATAGAAGAGATATCTGTACCAGCTACATATCCGGCAGCAACAGCAGCCTTCTTCAGAGACTCGAGGAACTCAATTTCCTCAGTAACTACACTGTCAGGAAGAATATGATCATCCAAGATAGTAGATACTGAACCATGAGCAAATGTCTCGTTGGGCTGAAGGTCATCATTAATATAAGAGTTCAAAGTAGCTAAAGCCTCAGAGTCTTCCAGTTTGTAATCCTGGAGGTACTGCTTAACAGCCTCTACGTCATCAGCATACTTAGCATAAACCTTGGCACAAGCAGTAATAGAATCACGGAGCGTTTCGAGCTGATAGTTAACACGGAAGAGAGCCTCCATGTTAGCACACTCGTCAATTTCGGGAATAATTTCCTTATACTTGTCAATCAAAGCCTGCTCTGTTACGATGTCATAATCGAAATCGTTAGCTGCATTCGTGTAGTCATCCTTGATAGCTTCAAACTCCTCGGGAGTACCGAAGTGGAGCTCGTTCATCTGGATGGCATTTCCGCTATAAGCCCTTGTAACTACAACCTTATAATATGTATAAGGCTCGGTCGTCTCGGTACTGAAGCCGAAGTAAGAAGGCTGAGCATTAACGGGATGCAAACGATCCTGACCTACATTCTCCTTAGAGTCGATGAGAACCCAACCCTCAGCGTCCTTAGTTGCTTCACCATCACCTTCGAAGTTAGCACCGTAAATGTACCAAGTACCCCAGTTACGACCAGAATAAGCTCCTGTATCGTTACCAGTTGTCAGTGTATAGAAGAATGGATTGGTCTTATCCATGGTACGGAAGATGATGTAAGTGTTGCCGTTTGCATCAGCATCACCACCCCACTTGGTAGCTTTAACCTCTACGTCTTTCTCTTCACCTGTATCAGGATCAACCTGCTTCTCTGTATAATTCAAAGCAACACCATCGATAAGGTTGCCATAGAATCCGTCACCCCACTGGTTAATAGTATTGCCACCCAACAAGATGTAAAGATCCTTTTCAACTGCGTTTACAATGGTACTAAGATAATCTATCTCGGCTTTAATGCCATCATTATCAAGAGAGAGGTTTTCAACAATGTATGCATGAGTACCACGAACGTACTTAGCGCAAGGAGCAACTGCCTCAGAAGAGGAGTAACCCTCTTGCCATGCCTGCATACTCTCAGAAGCAATGGAAAGTGACACTATCTCATTGTAAACAGAATCATATTTCTCGTACAAGTCGGCAGAAGTTGCAATGTCGTTCTGCAGGTCAACCAACTGGTTCTTAATCTTCATTACATCGGGAGCATTAACTGTTGTCTTCAACTCCTCATACTTAGCCTTGTAAGCATCGGTAAAGCCCTTGTAAGCAGGACGCTCCATGGGATCATAGTTAGCAAACTGCTCTGCGAAAGTTTCACGGTATTCAGCCAGGTTACCTGTGTTGTAGAAGGTAAACTCATTCATCTGCATACCACCTTCGTGATAAACCTCAATCTTGAAATATGTGTAAGGTACTGCACAACCTTCAGAGAGGTAGATGTAGCTCTCGAACATGCTGGTAGTCTTCAAAACGTCAGTACCTACATTCTGCTTGCTGTCAATCAGCACCCAACCTTCGGCATTCTTGGTAGCCTCTTCGTCACTTGCGAAATTGGCGCCCCAAATCTTCCAGTTCTTCCAGTTACGGTCGGGATAAGCGCTGGTGTCACCACCTGTTACAAGACCATAGTAAGTAGGCTGGATAGGTTCATTCTCCTGAGTGTCAGCATTGATACTCTTGAAGATGAGGTATCTCTCTTGAGAAGTACCTGTACCCCACTTGGTGCTTTCGGTTCCGTTAAGACCAGACTGACCGTCAATCAAATACTCAGGACCTTCGGCTGCGTTCCAGTTATCAGTGGTACCACTGAGGAACTTATATTCGGCAGTAATAGGTTCAGGCATTTCGGAATTATTAATGATAAACGCATTAATACGATTAGCTTCGGCAACAGCTTCCTCGCCTGTTACCTGACGGTTAGCCTTCAGATAAGCATAGTTACCGATGGGGAACTCATTGTTAGGAGCAACTGCATCAGCATCGTTAGCCCAAGTGGTAAGATATTTAACAGCATCGTCGTTCAACTTTCCTCCATCAATAGAGAGGAGAGCCTGGTTGCGTGCGGTTGTCAACTCTGCATAGTTGGTAGCAGAAGTATTAACCTTGGTTGTCATCTCGTCTATAGCAGCACTCAACTCACTCAACTTGGCAAAATCTGTACACTCCTTAACTTGTGCAATGAGTGAACCCATCTCATCCAAGAGAGCCTTCTCGGCAAACAAATCCGGATCATAGTTGGCCTCTGCAGCTTTTGCAATGGCATCACGATCAAGAACAACTGTATAGCTGTCGCCAAGAGTTAGCTCAGACATCTGCTGAAGACCATCAGACATACACTGGTCAAGTTCAACCTTAAAGTATCTGAACTCAGTTGTATTCGGCTCTGTAAGTGTAAAATAAGACTGTGTGTAGTTGGCAGCAGGAAGCTGGTTCATTCCTGTTCCAGCTGGAACATTAGCCTTGTCATCGAGTAACACCCATCCTTCAGCATCACGGGTAACACTTTCTTCGTTAGTGGCGTTCATACCATAAATCTGCCACTGTCGCCAGTTACGACCGGGATTTGTCTGGGTATCGTTAGCAGTTGTCAAAGCATAGTAAGAAGGAGCCATGGGACGTGAAGCCTTAAAGATAATGTAGCCTCCATTCTTTGTTTCGCCTTTCTGTCTGTTTGTGAAGCTACAGCACCACTTGGTAGCACTTGAGCCATCAAACAAATTGGCCTGACCTTCATTTGCGAAGCCTTCAGGTGCACCAGCCTTGTAGTGGAATTTAACTGGCTCGTCTGTAGCAGTCGGTTTAGTCCTTTCATCGTCAAGGTACTTCAGGAAAGAACCATGGGTTCCGAGACCCCATTCGCCCATTTGCTGGTAAACATCATCGTTTTTAACAGTCTTTGTTATCTCAATCCAGAAATATTGGTACGCTGTTTTACCATCAGCCCGGTTGAAAACCATATCTATGGACTTGGAACTTTCTGCTGGAAGAGGTTCGTCTTCACGATCATCAATCAGCGTCCAGCCTTCGCCCTCACGAACAGCAGCTTCGTCACTTTCGAAGTTACCTCCATAGATTTTCCATGATGCCCAGTTACGATCGCCAGGTCCCCAGCCATCACCGCTTCCACCGGTATCGTTACCAGTTACAAGGAAATAGAAGGTGGGGACTACAGCTTCTTCTGCCTTGACAATAATGTAACAAACATTTGATGATTCTTCGGGATCTTCAGGCCATCCAACCTCGAGGGAAGGATTGAACCAACAACCCCACTTGGTTGATTCATTTCTGTCAACCAAGCTTACGTGGGTCTCATTATTTCCAGACCAGGCATCAACACCAGCCAGTGGAGTGAGCTTCTTGTACTGTGCCATGACACTCTGACTGGACAGCAACATCATAGCTGCCGCAAGAGAGAGAACCATTTGCTTAAGTGTAAATCTTTTCATTGCACTTTTGGTTTTTAGTTAATAATTAAAGTTGAAATATTTGTTGTTAATCAATTTGCTTAAACACCCTACTTATACCTCGACAAAATATTCTTCAATAAATTGCACGAAAAGCATACAAAAATAAGAATAATCCGTCACTTTTTAACCTATTTATATGTTTTGGCTTTTTGTATTTAACTTTATTTAACAAGCAGTGATACTACTTTGCTTTCCCAAATCACCTGACAACCACTTTTTTACCATCCACAATGTATATTCCCTTCTTCGATCGTGAATTATGAATTGAGAATTGAGAATTGACTTTACGGCCGCTTAAATCGTAAACAGTTCCCTCCTCTTTGGGATTCTGTTCAGCTTTCAGGGCGGAGGCGGGAGGGAGGCTTTGTATTCCAGTTTCCTCATCATTGAAAGTGAGGAAGAAATCAAAAGGTGTATAGTTCACAGCCTGTAGGGTTGAGCTATTTGTCTGCTCATCTATCAATTCCCAGCAATCTGCATCAGGATCTTCCGTATAGACATTACTTCCGTACAATCGCCAGCTGGTTGGATTACGCTCTGCATTGTTACGTGTATCATTTGCCGTATAGATGCGGTAGCCGTATGGTATGACTTCCTCTTGTGCATCATAAAGGAAATATACATAGCCACGGAATGTCCCACAATATTTTGTATATACATTATTATCTCCGGCATTGGGCCAGTCCTCGTACAGGATATCACTCTCTAATCCATTATATACAAATAAATCGGGATATTCTTCTCCGTTTTCGTCTAAAACATCAAATTCGGCAAACTGGATGGTACCATATTTCCCACCCCGTATGCTACTAATCTCCCACTTGTAATAACGGTAGCTCTGCAACTCCTTGCCATTGTTCGTATAGATACCATCTTTATAATATACCGTGCCACTGGAGGTTTTTAAAACGGGGTGTCCGTCTGGCTTGCGACCATTATCAATGTTCTGTCTCCACACGTCTCTTCCAATGCCTGTATTCAGTAGGAAGCAGAGCACGCCCGACATAACATCTACCGGTGTAACCCTTTCAACCTGAGTGGAATAGGCATCGTAACAATTCTGTAATTCTAATACATTATCCGATTTCGCAAATTCATATCCCTCAGACGCACCCCTAACCTTACCTGCATTATAACAATCAGTGATATATACCTTTCCCAGAGATGGTGCGACAAAAGCCGCTGTCAGGCTGTCAGCAACTATCTTACCTAAGTTGTACGACTCCTGGATGTAGACATTGGCTAATCTACGGGCAAAGCCCACGAATCCGGCAGCATATCCGCCAGTTGCAGTGACAATAGCAGCAGTACTGCATCTCTTTATCCTGACATTTCCCATCCGGACATATCCTATCAGACCTCCTACATAGTTGCTGCCAGAGACAGTACAAGTCGCATCTAGGTTCAGATTCTGTATTTCAGCGCTAGAACCTGCCATGCCGAAGAACCCGACATTATCACTCCCCGCTATATTCAGATTACTAATAGTATGACCTTTTCCATCGAACTTGCCGCTATATTGCACCTTGCTATTTCCAATAGGAGAAAATTCTGTTTGAAATTCACCCATGTCTAAGTCGGCATTCAATACAGCATCAGCCTTAGTCTCACCGCCATTTACAATTTCAGCAAAGGCACAAAGGTCTAAAGGCGTGTTTATCTGATAAACGCCATCCACCTGACGAATCGTACCATAAGAAAGCATCTCATCCATCCAAGCCACACGATTGTAAACGAAGTCGCGTACACGATCCACTTCCTTTTCCCATGAACCAGGGACTTCGGGATTAAGGGAAAGCCATTGATGGAGATAAGGCCAACGGATAAAATTAAGGTTGGCAGAAGCGCGGACTTCATTCCGCAACGAATCTACATCGGCAGCCACATCATCTGGTTCAAAGGCACCGCTTTTGCGAAGCTTTGCCCACATTCCCTGTAACTGAGCAAATGCAGAAGGATCGGAAAGGACACGATCTACAAAGTCTGTCCAGTTGCCGGTATCCCGGACTTTATATGTCCAGTCCATACGTTCGTTGGCAGGATAAGTAGTCTGGTCGTTCTCGAGAGCCAAGTCTGCATCCCAGACAGGGCCCACATAGAAATGATCATCACCACGGTCCTTGTACAGGAAAACCTGACAGAGCATGTCTGTATTACCGTTAAATTCGCTCACCAAAATGTGTCTGAGAAAGGTCTCCATGTCAAGAACGGAACGCATTCCATTTTCATTGTCTGTATAATCTGGGCTATAGACGGTTTCCTCCATATTGTTCCAGGCATTCTGAATATACCAGAACTGTTCAGACTGCATAATGTCATCATCCGGATTATGGATAGAAATGGGATTTCCATACGTAGAGTAGAAATAATAAGGCTCACGGCTGGCATTATTATCGACCTCGACATAATAGCCGCCTGTTATATTCTCTTCGTCAACATCTGTTTCCGTCATCTCAGTAATCTCGATGCGTCCCTCATGAACATCAACGTGGTCGGCAAGGGTATAAGTTCCATGATAATCGCCATTTACAATAAGGTCCACTACCTGACTCCAGGGTGTCCACTTCATCTCTGCCCGTTTCGACATGGCCCATGCCACGGGGTTACGCATCAGCGATTTATCGCGGTAACTGTTGATGAGAACCCACTTCTTAGCCTTTACAGGTGACTCATTGTGACCATCTTTCATTACATGATGACTCTTGCCGTCGTTATATTTCATACGGAAGGCTTTGTTCTCGTGCGTTGCAGAGTAGTTGCCTCGTACACGAAAAAGGATGGGATATTCCTGTAACATCTTGCCATCCTCATAAATAAGAACAGACTGGGACTCAAAATCCTCTCCTCTCTCCTGAGGCATGATTTCATCCTGCACATGAACACTAAGGGTCGGCAGATTAGTTATCTGATAGAACTGACTGTCATCCCCCTCTCCCTCATGACCGTAAAACTTCAGATCTGCTACGGTGCAGTAAGAACCGGCGCCACCGACATAACGGATGTAACGAATGCCACGACTTACATTTACATTAGCTGATGTCGGCACGTTGGTTTTAGGCTTTTCGGTTATCATATAAAGTGGGAGGGCATCCATGAAATCGGGGTCGTTTCCGCCTTCAAAAAGAGAAAGTAACAAACAATCCGGTCCGTTGTAAGTTGCTGAAGAAGTATAACTGATACGCGTTATCACATGAGGCGAGCCCAAATCCAATCCCACCCATTGTCTCGTGCTGTTCACCGTAGTGAAATATGTAGAGGGATCATTGTCAAAGGCCTTCACGGCTCCCGACAAGTTGGATGACGCCATGACAGTTCCAGTCAGCAGCTTGTCTGTACTGGCATCATAAGCGTAAGAATTAATATGAAATAATAACAATATTAGTATCGCCCGAAACAGTTTACCAAAAATCATAACTAATACACTCTCCAAGCAAGTTTTTAGCCTCTTTTCTTTAATTTCGGTCGCAAAAATAAGAAATATTTTGAGAACAAACAAAAAAACATTATATTTGCAGACAAAATATTTAACAAAAAGTATAATCATGGGAAAGAAGAAAAGCGGAGGCGGAGGCCTCAAGAAAAAAAATCTGGAACAGATGGTGATTAGCTTATTCGAAGAGAATCCAACCCAGGTCTTTGAACTGAAAACGCTCTATCGGGAACTTCATCTGAATACACATCCTGCCAAAATGCTCTTAATGGATGTGCTGGAGATTTTGATGATGGACGATTACATTAAGGAACAGCCCCGTTTCTGCTACATGCTGAACACCCCCACCCAGGTGATGGAGGGAATCTTCCACCGTAAAGCTAATGGCAAGAATACCTTTGAGCCTGAGGATGGCGGTGAACCCATTTTGGTTGCAGAGCGTAACAGTATGCACGCTATGGATGGCGATAAGGTTCAGGTAACCATGCTGGCACGCCGTAAGCACCATGTTCGCGAGGCGGCTGTTACAGAAATCCTGAAACGCAGCGATAAACAATTTGTGGGAACCCTGCAGGTAAGCAGGAACTATGCATACTTGCTTACAGAGGATCGCACGCTGGCCAATGATATCTTTATCCCCAAAGCAAACCTGAAGAAAGGGCAGACAGGAGATAAAGCAATTGTAAAGATTGTGGAATGGCCTGACAATGCCAAGAACCCTATCGGGAAAGTAATAGATATTCTGGGTAAAACAGGCGAGAACAATGCCGAGATGCATGCTATCCTTGCCGAATACGGCCTTCCATACGTATATCCTGCTGCAGTTGAGAAAGCCGCCCAGAAGTTAAAGCCAGGTATTACCGAGGAAGAGATTGCCCGCAGAGAGGATATGCGTGATGTCATGACTTTTACCATCGACCCACGCGATGCAAAAGACTTTGATGACGCACTCAGTATTCGTCAGCTAAAAGATGGGCTTTGGGAGGTTGGCGTTCATATCGCTGACGTCAGCCACTATGTTACCGAAGGCTCTATTATAGATAAGGAGGCGCTGAAGCGTTCTACCAGTGTCTATCTGGTTGACCGTACCGTTCCCATGCTGCCCGAGCATCTTTGCAACTTTATATGCTCATTGCGTCCCGATGAAGAGAAACTTACCTATAGCGTCATTTTTAAGATGAACGAAAAGGCCGAGGTGAAGGACTGGCATTTGGCTCATACCGTCATAAAGAGCAACCGACGCTTTACCTACGAGGAGGTGCAAAAAGTGCTGGAGGATCATCATGAGGCTAGCGAGGAAGATTACAAGAATCCAGGTGACCATCAGGCTCCGCTATCAACCGATGCCGAACCTGCCGAGAACTTTGCCAACGAAATTATCATCTTAAACCGAATGGCTAAGGAATTGCGTAAGAAACGCTTTTCAAACGGTGCCGTCGATTTTGACCGTTGCGAGGTTCGTTTCGAGATAGACGAAAAAGGCAAGCCCACCAGTGTTTACTTCAAGGTGGCCAAGGATGCCAATAAGCTGGTGGAGGAATTCATGCTGCTGGCCAATCGCACAGTAGCAGAAAGCATCGGCAAGGTTCCCAAGAACCAGAAGCCCAAGGTGCTGCCCTATCGTATTCACGAATCACCCGACCCAGCCAAACTTATGAACCTGTCGGATTTCGTTGGTAAGTTCGGGTATAAACTTAAAACACGTGGTAATAAGGGTGAGATGAGCAAGAACCTGAACCGGATGCTTACCGAGGTGAAAGGCAAGAAGGAACAGAACATGATTGAAATGATTACCCTACGCGCCATGATGAAGGCCAAGTACAGCACGCACAATGCCGGACATTACGGTTTGGCGTTCGACTACTACACGCATTTTACTTCACCCATCCGCCGTTATCCCGACCTGATGGTTCATCGTCTCCTAACCAAATATGCTCAAGGAGGCCGCTCCGCAAACCAGGACAAGTACGAGGAACTATGCGAACATTGCAGCGAGATGGAACAGACGGCTGCTCAGGCAGAACGTGCCAGCATCAAGTACAAGCAAGTAGAATTTATGAGCGAGCACTTAGATGAAACCTTCGAAGGCACCATCAGCGGTGTAACGGAGTTCGGTATTTACGTAGAGGTTAATGAAAACAAGTGTGAGGGAATGATTCCGCTGCGCGACTTGGATGATGACTATTACGAGTTCGACGAGAAAAACTACCGCCTTCGCGGAAGAAGCCGCCACCATTGCTACAATCTGGGCGATACCGTAAAGATTCAGGTGGCCCGCGCCGACCTCTACCGCAAACAACTGGATTATAAATTGGTTCGTTAGAGAGTCTGATAATCTCTCACACGTAGAAAAATTTACTGGTACACGTAGAAAATATTTTTCCTACACGTACCAGTATTTTTTTGCTTGTTAATGTCTCTTTAATTAGAAGGAAAGAAGATTATTTCTTCTGATTCTTCTTGAACTCCTTTACCGCCTTCTCCATCATCTTCTGGTATTCAGGCATACTCTGCAGACGGGCAAAGGTAACACTGCCGCAAAGACGGCCGGCATCCACATCACTCTGGTAATGGAAGCCTACAATAACACGACTCTGACCCAGTTCGTATGCTACCTTCATAATCTCTTCTGCATGGGCAGGGTCTATAACCATAAGCGCCAGGCCTACCAACCACGAAGCATGGGTATGACCAGAAGGATAGCTGGTAAAATCCTCAGGGTTCTCGTGGCGGGGGACACTTGTCGGCTCCTTATACTGTTGATAAGGACGTACACGATGGAAGTAGGCCTTGGCACTGGCTCCCCCCTGCTGTTCCGTCAGATGCAGACGCGAGAAAAGGCGGTACATCTCGGGATACTTGTCAGCTGTCAGTTCAATACCGATAGCCTCGCCATAGCGCTTCATAAAATAATTAGCATTAATACCTGCATCAGCTATTGCCTGCTGACCGCGCTCCGTCTCGCGGATAGACTTTCCCCACTGATATTGTGTCCAGTCGTAAAAGAAACGGGAATCAGTAAGTGCAGGCGGTGCCGGCAACACATTCTCCATGTGCGGTGCCTCGGCCTTCTCGTAAAATGGGGTGAACTTCTCTTTCGTTACATCTTCCTGAGCAAAGGAGCAGAGGAACATAGGCAGTAAAACTGCCAATGACAGGATTTTCTTATTCATTTTGTTCATAGCATTTTGATATTTCAGTTAAACTCTGTGCAAAAATACATTATTTTATGTATCCGGACAAACAAACAAGTAAAAGAAGTCCTGAAAAGCACATATTTTCTCATATTGTTTGCACATTATTATGCATATCGATAAATTTGCAGAAGGATTTTAACTAAACGCTAATAAACATGAAAGTAAAAAACACATTTATAGCAGTATTAGTATCGGTATTTGCACTGGGCATAAATGCTGCTGAGAGAGAATACACTAAATTAGACTCTAGACTGAAGCACGGAGGACAACAGACATGGATGATGAAGAAAGCTTCCGATATTAAAGGAAAAGGAGCAGAGATTTCCTCCATTAACTTCAACACTGATAATTGGACAGAAGCCATTGTCCCAGGAACGGTCCTGACCAATCTGGTAGAGCAAAAAGTATATCCGGAACCCTACTACGGTCAGAATAATTACCTCAAGAACAATCTTATCCCCGATTTGTCAAAAACCGGTCATGAATTCTATACATACTGGTTCCGTACCGAATTCGAGATTCCGACAAAGTTCAAGAACCGCCGTATCTGGTTAGAGCCGGAAGGAATCAATTACCGTGCCGAAATATGGGTGAACGGTTACCTGGTGGGTAACATGGCAGGCATGTTCAACAACCAGCCCTATGATATTACAGACAAAGTTAAAGCAGGAGAGAAGGCAGTCTTGGCCATTCGTGTATATCCTGTCGATATACCTGGCACCAGTTTGCCCAAGTCGTGGGGTGCCGTTGGCGAGTGGCACAACGGAGGAGACGGATGGATGGGACAGAACGTAAGTCAACTTATGACCGTTGGTTGGGACTTTACCTACAAGGATGGTATTCGCGACCGCAATACAGGCATCTGGAAGAGCATACGCCTCTATAGCACAGGAAACATCCAACTGCGTAATCCGTTTGTTACATCCCAACTTGCACATCCCAATTACGACAAGGCGGCAGCAACAATAAGTGTGGATGTATTCAATCCCAATACACAAACCTTTGAAGGAATCGTCCGAGGAAAGATTCTTGGTACAGATATCAAGTTAGAGAAAAAGGTTCAAATGATGCGGGGAGAGCATAAGACCATCAACTTCACACCAGAAGAATTTCCTCAGTTGAATATAGATAAGCCACATCTTTGGTGGCCGAAAAACAAGGGAGAACAGCATCTGTACACATTACAGCTGACTTTGACCAATCTTTCCAACGACCTGTCTGACAGCTTGCAAACACGTTTTGGTATCCGTGAGGTATTAGCAACACGCGAAACACCGGATAAGTCCAAGGTGTTCCTGGTTAACGGGCATAAGATGTTCGTCAGAGGTAGCAATTGGATTCCCGAAGCTATGTTGCGCACAGACGACAGTCGTATGGAGACCGAGTTGGCCTATACCAATCAAAGTGGTATTAATCTGCTTCGCCTCTGGGGTGGCGGTATAGCCGAGAGCGATCGGTTCTACGAACTCTGTGACGAATACGGCATTATGGTATGGCAGGAGTTTTGGATGACCGGAGACACCCGTCATCCCCTTGATGAACCATTGTATCTTGCTAATGTGGAAAGCACGGTTAAACGCATCCGCAACCATCCAAGTATTATCTTCTATGTGAGTAGTAACGAGAGCACTTGTGTAACAGGAGCCGAAGAACTCATCAACCGCTTAGACGGCACACGTCCCTATCAGATGCAAAGCGAATGCGACGGGGTACACGACGGCAGCCCTTATAAACAAGTTAATCCCATGCGACACTACGAAAATACCGCATCCGATCGGGGTAGCCGTGTGGATGGTTTTAATCCCGAATATGGCGCCCCTACCCTACCTATTTTCGAGAGCCTACGCGAAATGATGCCCGCTCAAGACCTCTGGCCTATGAACAAGGAAACCTGGGACTATATGGACGGAAGCGGATTCCATCTGATGACAACCGTCTATACAGAAATGACGAATCATTATGGTGAATCCAAGAATATCGAGGAGTTTGCCCGCCGCGGTCAGATGGTCGGTGCCATCAATAGCAAGAGTATTTGGGAGGTATGGAACGAGAACAAGCTGGGCTACGGCGATCGTTGGTGCTCAGGCCTTCTTTTCTGGTACCACAACTGCCCGCATCCTCAGGTATGCTCCCGTATGTGGGACTGGATGCTTGAGCCGACGGCATCGCTCTACCATACCATGCACGCATTGGAACCGGTACACATACAATATGATTATCTGACAAATACGGTCTCCGTTGCCAATGATTATCTGCAAGAGCAAAAAGGCCTTACCGTAATCGCTCAGGTCTACAATATGAATAGTAAGCGGTTACTAACGCTTCAAAACAAAACCGATGTCCCTTCTGATGGAGTTGCTAACGATGTGCTGAAGATAGACTTTCCGGAAAACATATCACCTGTTCATTTCATAGCTCTACAAGTGAAGGATGCCAAAGGTAATGTGGTAAGCAAGAATTTCTATTGGCGCTCCACCAACAAATACGAAGGGAAAAATACGATAACCGGTCCTTGTACTGCCGGCTTCGAGCCTTTAGGCAATATGGCAGCAGCCAAACCTACCGTCAAGGTGAAAGCCTTGGCTGACCAAGACAACATGCGCCAATGGCAAGTGGTCATAAGAAACAGCAGTAATAAGATAGCTTTCTTCTGCCAACTCCTGCTAACAGACGAGAATGGGAATGCCGTTCACCGGACTCATTATTCCGACAATTTCATTACCTTACTCCCAGGAGAGCAGGAAACCATACTGGTACGAACATCCCAAACGCAAGGTAAAAAATACCGATTCAAGTTCAACGAGAATATGCAACCGTCCAAGATTATTGTCCTGTAACATCAGGGCAATATCTTTTTACGGCCGTTAACGATGTAAACTCCACTCTTGAGTGAAGAGGGAAGAGGGAAGAGGGGAGAATCTATTTTTCTTCCGGAAAGGTCATACACGCCTCCCTCCCCATTTTGAATTTTGAATTTTGAATTTTGAATTAAAGGCTGGATTCCGTCCTCATAATCTTGTAAGGTCTGACCATACAGAGCAAACTCATAGATACGGGTTGTGTAACCGTCGCCCTGCTCCCCATGAACCATCTGCAGGCGGAAACTCTGCGCAACAACAGGCTCTTCCAGCAAGCGCGAAACCTTATTCATTTGGTTCGAGGTGATGTCAGCAAAATCTACCCATGTACCATTATCGGCCTGATACTGCAACTTAAAAGCCTCCGCTACATAGCCTCCACTCTCACGGGCAGCGCAAAGCACCATCCAACGGTCTATGCGAACAGGTTCGGCAAAAGTATATTGCAAGTAGGGAGTCTTACTCTGCGAACTGGTAGCGCACCACTTTGTAGTCGGATTCTTGTCGTTGGCAAACTTTCCGGCTTCATTGGTTCCGTTCTGATGCGAGGCAGAAACGGTTTTTGGTACCAGCCGGCTATCCTCTGTATTAGCGCCTAACTCATTGTAGTCTATCTCCGTTGTTATAGGTGTGAAAGCTGTCACATCATCCGCATGGCTAGCAGATGTGGTAGCGGAAAAAACAAAGGTCTTGCGATCCGAACTGGTCAGTTTAACTTCCTTGACTCCCTCCGGCAATGGAACGCAATACTTATACATGTACATAAGGGTAAACGTCTCGTTACTTTTACTGCTTATATTATGTGCGTGGGAAGAAGCAAAGGCCACATTCTGCTTCCGATACGAGCTACCCATGTTGGTACATGAGAGCGGCTCTCCTATCCTACCCGAGTAATAAGGAACATCTATCGTAACCGCTTCTTCCTCACCTATACCGACAGATACCGTACTGCCCGTTTCCGTTGCACTGGCCATAAGAAGGTACAGGCAATTCTCGCCATCCTTCCTTGCCAGGGTAATCGTACTTGTAGTAGTTATCCTCATGGCATTGTTCTTTCCGTCGGTACGGTTACCCATCACAAAACGTACGCCGTCCACCATCATTGTATCTGGTATCAGCTCTGCCGGATATGCGTAAGTGCTATAGGTAGCATTGGCATTACCACGTTGTTTATCGTAGCTCATCAAATCGGTGTTGTAAGTGAACGAGGCAGGAGTACCTCCTGCACCTTCAACAGGAGTCAATTCGGGAGTCTTCAGCCTGACAGCAAAAGTCTTGGGCTGATAATGGCCAATGGAGAAGGTCAGTTGAGAGTTGAGCGTTGAGAGTTGAGCGTTAGGGATTTCTTCTTCCAAGGCGTTCACCTCTCGGGCCGAGACGATTTCCGTTGGGAAACGAAGTGTTACATCTTGTTGGTCCTGGCCGCTCCACTCGTACACACGTACTATCAGTTCGTCTGTCTCCTCGGCCTTCTTCAGAGCCTTTATACTCACCTTGTCGGTATTAAGGGAAACAAAAGGCAGTAATCGTCCCATCTGCCCCAAGTGCTTAGGGGCTGCGAATGCCAGCAGCGGCTGGTTAAGACGGGCAGCCTCCATCTGTGTTTGCTCATTCCACTTACCATCGTGCGGAAAAAGAGAATAAGTGAAATGGTTAGGACCGATGTCCATATTGGCCTGATGGTCGTAATTCTTGCACGAGGGTGTATGCAGCAACGTCAGCCGAAGGCTCTTGGCATCCGGCTTGTCCCAACCGTACTTACAATCGTTCAGGACAGATACGCCGTATAAACTGGAACTGTGGTCGGCCCACTGATGACCGCAGACCTCATACTCCTGACTGGAGCGCACACCCCGCTGTATGGTGCCCAATGAGATATCGTAGGTATCCTTAGTGGCACTGAAGTAGAACGGGAAGTTTACCTTGAGCATACGCTCAGGCGTTTGCCAATCCACCTCGTTCACACAATCTATCCGGTCGGATATGGCAGTCATCCTTATATATTGTATAAAAGTAGAACCTGCTGTCTGCCTTTTGATGCGGAAGGATTTACGCAGGGGACCGTCCTCAACCAATTGGATATCTGCCTCTCCGCCGACATAAGCCGAAGGGGTACGGCAAACATCCGTATAGCTTATCTCCCAGGCAGGCCAAGTATCCTCGTGGTCGTAGATCAACTGCTGACGTACCGCACTGTTGATAAGTGTGCGGGCATTTGACTCATCATAGAGTTTCTGAATATCGCCGTTTGCATTGATGGTCACCCTGTACCTGCCGTTGAACAGTTGTCGGCTTGCCTCCTCTGCCTGAAGGTCTGATGACAGTTCACTTTTTTCTCCCAAACGGATATCATAGACGGCATAGCCCAATGACGGAACAGTTGCTGCAAAGATAAAACTTACCTGACCCGTTTTCTCATTATAGCCGGTAATCTGGGACAATACCTCATTGCCATCAGGACCCATGACCCTCATATTGAACGGACGCTGAGAGCATATCATATTTCCTTCCACGACATCCGTGCGGTCTTGCGACAGCGGATTATAGACCACCATAGGGATACCCTCTACCTGCGTATCCAACGTTTGCGAGGCTGCTCCCACCGCATTCATCAGTTGCCGGCCGAAAGAACGGTTGGCCATGTAGTATTCGTTGTAGGAATATTCATTGGCTTTCAGCGTTGACGTCCCCGTTATGCCATCGTGATGCTGCTGCCAGATGGTTCTGACCCATGCATCGCGCAATGCTTCGGTAGGATAATCAGCCGTACCTAACCAATAGGATAGCGAGGAAGCCTTCTCGGCGGCATCGGCAAGAAGTTCGTTCTTGCGGTTCCATCTCTTCAGCAAGCCCCAACTGGTATAGGCACCCACACCGTGTGTACGCATAGGGAGTTCGCTGTTCCAAACCTTATACTTGGCGTTCTTGTACTGATCCATGTAGTCGAAAAACTCATCAGGGCTCACCAGTCTCACCTGAATCTTACCATCGGACTTCCCGACGTTGTAGTTCAGCCAATAGGGCGTATTCTCACCTTCCTTGTCTGCTTTGTCCTGTAAGCCGCCGCCATGATCGCTTCGAGGCCCCACATACCTGACGTGTGCCGCCAGTCCGTAATTATTGTAATTCTGCTGAATCTTCTTCAGGATTTCAGCATCCGAAGTCAAATCCTTATTGAACTCTTCGTGCGAATCGTATGCTCCGGGCTTATACACCGCATAAATCTGACTGCCGTCCACACCTTGCCAGATACCGAAAGGAGGCAAAGCGTCATAGGCTGCAGCCCCCCACCCCAACTTGGCCGTGTGAAATCCCTTTATGCCAGCATGTTTGGCCAGCGAAGGCAATGCGTAAGAGAAACCGAAACAGTCGGGCAACATAATGTCGTATCCGCCACGGACTCCCAACTCATGCTGATAGAACTTGTTTGCATAGAGCATACTATGCAGAATGCTCTCTGCCGATGACATCATTACGTCAGTGGCATCTACCGACATGCCGCTCACATGCCACTGGCCTCGGGCAACGTACTGCTTCATCTTCTCGAACTCAGCAGGATAATATTCCTTCATCCACATGTACTTGATAGCCCCTTCGTAATTGAGATTGAAGTTAGGGTACTTATCCATCAAGGCCATGTTCTGTGTAAGGGTATTCTTGATATACTCATTGATGGTAGTCTTCACGTCCCAGTTCCACTGGGTGTCCAGATGAGTATTGGAAATCAGGAACAATGTCTCCTTGTCCGCCTGCCCATAAGCCAGGGTGCAGATAGCAAAGAGAAGAATCAGGATTTTCTTCATATACAATTTTTAGCGGCCCACACCCTCCAAAACCTGTTTCAGCAAGTCAGCCGTTTGGTCTGTAGGATAGAAGTTCCAGTAATTGTCAGCCTTATAGGTGTCTACAGCCAGTCGGCGCAATGCATCCGGATGAGCTGCCAAATATTCCAGATTGGCTTTTGTGAATTGGAAATGAGGATAGGCATACAGCGTTTTTTCTTCCTTGGATCCCCCTGGAATATAGATAGAACCTGAATACGACTGAGCCAAATGAAAATCAACCACCTCATGCGGAGCCAGTTCTGTCGGATAGGCATCCATCACGTTTTCCCACGTCATGACTTGGGCATCCCGGTCACCCAGCACCAACAGAGTTCTGCCGGCGGGGTACTCATCTATTGCCAAATCCATCTTAATGGGCAATATCAACGTAAACAGGGTGTCGTTCATCTGCTCTATCCACGCCATCTGCTTAACCTCCGTCATCATATAATGACCGCAGAAAAGCCGGTCAGATTTCAGTACCAGTCTTTCGTTGCCGATGTAGGGCGATACCCTTCTGGGCTCCATTGTTACCTTGAACGACTTTTGTCCCAGCATCTTATGTGTAAACGTTCTGTAGCCAGGGGCATAGAACTTCAGCGAATGCTGGGCATCCCTCACGGTAAAAGAGAACAGGCCGTTCTGGTCTGCTTTGGTATGATTGTACACACGGTGGCTGGCATCCACCTCTCTGATGGAGACGTTGGGAATACGTCCCTCGGGGCCGTTTATCTGCCCGCTTACATTCTGTCTCTGTGCCGGCACCTGGGTTGCCAGCAACAGGAATAGTGAAAATAGCGACGCTTTCATTTTTTTATTATTTTCTTCCCGTTTATGATATAGATTCCCTTTTTCAGTTGAGGGTTGACCTTGCGACCCGTAAGGTCGTAGATGTCATTAGCCGATTCTTCACTCTTCACTCTTAATTCTTCACTTATAGAGCTCGCCTCGTCCTCCGGGAATCCGCAGATCAGCGGATAGTCGCCTCGGTCGAACTGCCATTGCAGAATGGGATAACCGTTCCCTGCTTTCGGGTCTTTATACCAGGGAGCGCCCCAAGCACCGGCAATCTGCTGCAACTCAGCATGGGTCTTGCCTTCCTCCACAGCCACATCATTTACCTTCATATCAGCAAGAATATAGACATTCTGCAGGATATCACCCTCTGCCGTCGTACCGAAGGCTGAAGCCGTGTTGCCCGCCACACTGGGGTTCCAGGCAATAACATTATTATAAATAGAAGGAGGGGTCGAGCTGATTTGCCCCCCGGCTACCACACCGCCGGCAAGCGGAGAATCTACCGTTCCGGCCGCATAGCTGTTCTCGATGGTGAGGTCGGTGCGTACCCTGCCCACCAGTCCGCCTGCCTGGTTGGCCGACCCGCTGCCGCTTACGATGTTCACTGCACTGTAGCAGTTACGGATGGTGATGGGCGACGAGTTCAGCGTACCGCCGATGGCACCCACATATCCCAATCCTTTTATCTCGCCCGTTACATAGCAATTCTCCACGATTACCGGATGCATATTACCATCTTCATCCTTGAAGGTACTATGACCCATATATCCGCCTATAATACCGGCTGCGGAAGCCGACGTCTCCACCTGGGCATTCACGAATCCTACGTTGCGGATTTCTCCGCACATCGTACCGAAGAAACTGGGATAGTTCTTACTGCCCTCAGGCGTGAGATTATAGATTATATGACCTTTGCCGTCCAACGTAATCCAGTTCTGATAACTGTTGCTGATGGTATTCAGCTGCTCCCAGGTATAGCCTGCCATATCTACGTCGTTATCCATCTCGAAGTATACCATCTGTCCCTTTACCAGCACATTACGCATATTATCCAATTGTTCGGGACGCGAGATAATGTATGGGTTATCCTTTGTTCCGTCGCCCTTCTGATAAGTATAGGTCATATCATGCGCTACGGTCTTCATACGCCTCAGCAGGTCCTTCATCTGATCCACGTCGTACGAAACATTAGCATTCACTCCCTCTGCCTCTGCCAAAATGGTCTGTGCATCGGCATTCAGATAGTTTCCTTGGATGGCTTTCTTGATATCATCTTTCAACTTGATAATCTGTGCATCCAACGTCTTATAATCCTCGATGCTTGTCTGAATACTGTCAATGGTCCTGCAGGTTTTCACCAAGAGATTATAGCGTTCTGTGGCATTCTCTGATGCCTCGAACTGCTGTTTATAAGCAGCCATACTGGGTTCAAAGCCTTCATAGTGTTTCTGGCCTCTGGCCTTTATGGAGTCCAGCTGTGCAGCATACGAGTCCATCAGTGCCTGCATAGCCTCGTCATTCTTCTCACGGTACACAACCTTCAGGTTACCCATATAGAAACGTTCGCCTGCAGCCAGGCTGTCACGTGTTCTGGCACCGATGGTCAGTCTGCCGTTGGTAACCAGTCCATACACCGTCTGTGTGTATTTGTTCCGTAGGAAATAGCTGCTGATAGATGTTTCGGCATTGGGAGGCGTTATGCCGTTGGCTGTTGTGTTGAATGCAGGAACAACAGCATTGTTCACGAACAGGTCTACACTGCCCTGAGTACAAAAATCCTCCAGTGTAAGTTCGTATACACCGTTCTTCATACCGATTACCATTTGCTGTGCTTCGAAGCTGCCCGCCGTCTTTGCATATCCCAGCGGCATAAAGGCCGTTCCTTTTCCGGTACCTGTCTCGCAGTCGTCGCTGGCCTTCAGGGTCCATCCCTTCCATCCGCTCTTCATCAGGTCCATATTCTGGAACTTGTAAGTCACATTGGCACCGTCGCCAGTATAGAACACAGGGGCAGGCATAGCATCGCTACTGGGATAGCCGTTATTTACGGTAGGCCATCCGTCCTTGCTCCAGGTTATCTTGTCCAACAGCATCAGACGGCCGTTGAAGTTGTTGTTCCTGTCGTAGGAATGGTACAACAGCCAGTCGTCGCCATTATCATCCGTAATAATCTCCGAGTTATGGCCTGGTCCTTTCCATCTGCCGGTGCTGCCCGAGTTACCCTGTATGATGGTGGTGTAGTTATCACTTGTCATAGCACCGCCGTTCTTGTTGGTATAGGGACCAAGTAACTTGGTAGAGCGACCCACAACGGTCTTATAAGTGCTCTTTTCGCCCTCACAGCAGCTGCCCACCGAGCAGAACAGGTAATAATACTGACCGCGTTTGTATATCATAGCACCCTCGAAGGCTCCGCCGGCCAACTTGGTTACCCCCTTATGGCGTATCCAGCTGCCGTTAGGCTGAGGGTTATTGATGGCCTTGAAGCCTTTTATACCCAGTGCATCGTCTGTCAGCTCAGCAATACAGATATCATTAAAGCTTCCCCATACCAGATACTTCTTGTCGAACTCCTCCACGTAGCAAGGGTCGATACTGTTCTTCACACCAATCTCCGTACTGCGGAACACCTTACCCTTATCCGTGAACTTAGAGGGTGTATCGCCTACTGCCACACCGATGCCGGTACGGGAACCGTTGCCCCACAGTGCCGAGGCATAGAAGCACACGTACTTACCATCCACATAGCTCACGTCGGCTGCCCACAGGCTGTAATAATCCGTCTTCCTCTTCCCTTCGGCATCAACGTATGTGCTGTCGTTCCAGGTAGGACGCGATATCACGCCAGGCACATCCGTCCATTTCACCAGGTCGGTACTCTTCTTGGCCTTACAACCTGTGGCATACGCATAGAAGGTTCCGTCCGGGGCACGTACTACGGTCGGGTCGGGAAAGTCAGAACCGTACACAGGATTCTTGTATGTTTTCTGTGCAGCAACAGGGATGACAAACAAAACACATATTAAATGGGTTAAATATTTTTTCATTAGCATAATAATTCGAACTCTTTAGTGTTATTTTGTGCACAAATATAGAGAAAAAAAGTGATATCCGTCTGCCCATATCCCAAAAAATGCAGTTTAAGTGGAAAAAAGAAACCGGAAATATGGTATATTGGAATAAACTTGTATATTTGTGCCTAAAAGGTGGTAAGTAACCTGACGTTACAGGAGAATTCCCCTGTCATTTCTCATCAGAATTCAGTTTTAATCAATAACATCAGATTTAAATACCAGTAATCATGAAAAATTATTATTATCATTAGTTGCACTTTTGGGTGCTATCGCAGTTAATGCACAGCAGACGGAGGCTACAACAGCTACATTACAGACAGGAGATGTCAGTAAGGTTTTTTATGGGATTGATGCTTTCAAGACTGCTTTGACGGAAGCTCAGGACGGAAGTATCATCACACTCTCGTCTGGAGTGTTTAATGTCCCTTCGAATCTTGACAAGTCCGTAAAAATATACGGAGCAGGCATGGAGGACGATGCCGAAACAGGCATAGTAAAAACCACTCTCAACGGGGTCATAAATATTAATGGTGTGGATGGCGTTCAGACAGACAATATCTACACGGAGGGTATCTACGTTAATGGTAACATATATATTGCAGCAACTGATGATGACCAGATAGAAAACTTCAAGGTGGTGAAATGTCGCTTTGCAGGACTTGATTGTCGTGAGAACTCTAACCGCTTCATTTTCCGCCAATGTAGAATAAATGGTGGTATGGGTGGCAACAATAGCATTGCTACAGGTATGATGATTCAGAACTGCTGGATTGACGGTATCATCAGGGGCTTTGCTACGGAGAGCACGTTAGTGGTCGACCACTGCCTCTTTTCAGGAAACCCTGACGCAGACTATGGCAATCAATGGCACGGCCCTTATTACTACAAGAACACAATAATGTATGCTGCAGGCGCTGGTTATCATTGTCATGCTATAAGCGATGGCGGAGTGTTAATTAACTGTTTGAACCGCTTTACGAGGGGTGGTGTGACAACAAAGACTAACTGTTATGCGGAGATTGCATGGAGTGATTTATTTGCTGACGGTCAGAACGATGCCGCTTTTTACCTTACAGACACTACCACTCCACGTACATGGGCGTTGGCCGCACCTGAGACCTACGTTGGCGACGACGGCACCCAGATAGGCCCTGCAGGTGGTGAGTATCCCTGGAATCTTATTCCGTCAACACCCCGCATCACACAAAGCACTATAGCAAGCAAGACCGTCGACGGCAAGCTGAGCATCAGCATCAAGGCCGAAGCAAGACCAGTAGTAGAATAACCCGATAAAACAGAGACAGACAATGAACAGAACGAAACGATCAGGACTGTCCTTGCTGGCATTGCTCTGTTGCATCGTAGTAACGGCACAGACGGCTGTCGTTACAAAGTGTGAATACTGGATAGACCAACAGATAGACAGCCGAGCGACGGCTAGCATGACAGCAGGCGAATTGAGCGCACAGCTCGATTTGTCGGCATTGCCTTTAGGTCTTCATTCCATCACCTTGCGCACAGGCACTGATGATGGACGCTGGGGAAGTCCTATAGTAAAGTACTTCATAGTGCCGCAGCCAGGCGCCACTCAGGAGAATGCACTCGCTGGGTACGAATACTGGATAGACGGCGACTATAACAACAAAGTATCAGGGACATTCAGCGAAGGCGGTGTTGTTACTATGGACCTCGATATGAGTGCGCTGCCCGTTGGCTTGCACAGCTTTTCTTTCCGTGCACTTGACGACAACGGACACGTCAGCTCGGCACTCGTAAGGTATTTCCTCGTACCGCAACCGACATCGTCTACGGAGAACGGACTCGTTACCTACCGCTACTGGATAGACAAGGATGTAACCAATGCTGTAGAGGCTACAATAGATGCTTCGGGTGTCGTGGACCTCAATATCGAATTGGAAACGCTTCAGGCAGGTCTGCATAGCATAAGCTATCAGGTTAAGGACCAGCTTAACATCTATAGTCCTGCTTTGGTGTCTTACTTCGTTGTTCCTGATGATGCAGAAGGAGAAGTTGCCGGGGACAAGATAGTAGCCTACGAATACTGGTTCAAGGACAACCCGCGAAAGAGAGTCGAGGTGGAGCCGACATCCGTACTGACCATCGACGATACAGAGCTGCTCTTAGAGGGTGTGGAACCGGAAACGGTACTTCCCGACTATGTGTTCGATGTCACTACCAGAAACGTTGTTTATACCCAAGACATAAACTTCGGCTTGCAGGTATTCAACAACCTTGGCACAGGCTCTGCGGCTGTAACACAGACCATAGAGGGCTATCAGACCATTGTGGATACCCGGATGCAGACGCTCGTCCACGAGATGGCAAGCACCCTTGCCGCGCCTACGGGCTCTAAGGTTCAGGGCTATCAGTTCAACTGCAGCAAGGGCGACAGACTCTACTGGTTTATGGACCTGGCAGAAGGTACCACCGTCGACTTCTACGATGCTGACGGAGTAAAGATTGATGCTGCTGCTATTGGTGTTGAGACTGTCGGCGACAAACAGGCCCGCACCATTACGACAACGACAACTGCCGTCTATGCCCTGGTATACGGAGCCACAGCCGATGAGGGTCAGAACACCATCAGGGTAGTATCGGAGGAAACGACAGGCATCAAGGGTGTCAGAATCGGTGATACCAGCGATGGTAACGACGTCTGGTACACACTTGGAGGACAACGCCTAAGCACTAAACCGCTCCGGAAAGGCGTGTACATACGGAATGGTCGTAAGGTTATGGTCAGATAAAAATACAACCACTGCCATCGGTTCCAAGCTGGGCTATGTGCGCCGCAATCAGCAACACGGCCATTCGGCTTTCGATTGGATGATGGATGATGGACTTCGGCGACAGAGTTTTCAAAGACTGAAAATACCAATCAAAAGCCATCTTACATCAGCCATCATACTTCAGCCCTCTTCCATCTTCCCTCAGCCATCAGCCCTCAGTCATCAGCCCTTTCATCATCTTCTTCATTATCAGAAGAATAAAGACTACTTTCGTTGCGCTCTTCTCTCTCATGCTCTTCATGAGCATCTTCGTTAGCCATGAAAGCTATAAAATCTGTGAAATCCAACATAGTAAAATGTATTTCTAGTAAACACACACTCAGCACTGCGCTGAAACATTTCCCTGATTGTTGTCACTAGACATAAGGAAAAGCATAAAAAACACTGCAAAAACTATCCACATAATTGTACGTTTTAATTGTTTTACAGTGCGAAATAAACCCCATGTTGTACCATAACGCGGTACAACATGAAGAAATTTTCAAATTTTGTGGAATTTATGGTGACAGCGGTGCCTGGTGACAGCGGTGCCTGTCCCTTGTCATCGTCGATGATATTATCACATAACTACTTCCTATACGAAAATGCACCATTACCAACTGGCAGTGCACCATATTTATCGAAGAATCCTTCTATAGCCTTACTTTCAAGAGACTTTTCATTTTCTCGACCTGTAATACGCATATAGTATATATCTGCTCCAAATGCTATAGCATAATTATATCTGCTATATTCCCAAGCAGAGTGATCCTTATAGACTGTTTTTGCAGCATTGTATCGTCTAAGATGACATTTCAAACGTCGTCTTAATTGGTTTGATGTTCCAATGTAAAATACACGTGATTTACCCTTGGGATAAATAAAATATTGTTCTTTGGCTATCATAATATAAATGCCAGGAACACAGGGGACAGTATCAAACTTATCATCATCCTCGAAAGCATCCTCTATAGGACATATCTTAGATTCGATTACATTCTTATCAATGTGCCCCGTAAGAAATTGCAATTCTCGTTTCATATTACTGGTACTAATTCTATATATGGTATCATTAGTGTCCCGTTAAAATCGGGACTTATTATTGTAACTTAGTGAATTTTAATGTATTGTGCCGCCATTTAAAGTAAACGGATTTGAAATGAAACATCAGGTAACAATTGAAGAAAGGCAGAAAACCTTCTCTCATTTTCAACTCGTTAGAGTTTGTGTGAATGAATTTCTTATCCATTTGAAATTTTAGCGGGACAGTAGTGATATGGTATTACGATTACAAAGATAGAAATAATTCTTATGCTGTCAATAGAAATGCAACAAAAATGCCAAGACCACTACCTTTTATTGTTTTACCCCATGAACTATCCGCCAATTTATATGCTCTTTATACTTTTATGAACTTAATTTCCCGATTATGAAAGGAAAAGAGAAATATATGTGCATCACTTTATATTCATTGTTTCCGCCCAAACTGTAAGGGAACATTCTGGGAACAATAAACCCACCGACAGTCTGCGTTGTAACTGAAAATCAGTGGGTTTATGTATTAGGTTGTCAATCTTGAAAAGATGAATAACCTTAATAGTGATTCCACGAAACGCAATTCAAAGCGCCTCCTTTCTTGACTATTCCCTTCACTTCTACAGGCACAATTTTTGAGGTGGGAAATACTTTGGATATTTGCTCTCTGGCAAGTTTATCTGTCATAATGCCTAATTGTGGAACAAAAATATAGTTATCCACCTGGAGATAATTTATGTGTGCCCAAGAATTCTGACTTGAGGCTTTACCATACTCCAGTTCTGAGATTTTTGCGAAATGTGGAGATAGCGCATCAATTAACTTCTGTCTGAGTTCTAGGTCAATATCCTTGTATTGATTTATGAGGACATGATTATCTGAAACGAATCTTACCATTCCGTCAGCATGTCCGAATTCCTCTTCTTTGTCCCAAGGGATTACCACAAGCTTCGCAGAGAAGGCTCTTTCTATTTCTGCGACAACCTCTTCTTTGCTGAAACCAGAGTTCTCAACAAATATCTTGTCTGTCATAATTACCTTGTCACCGCACATGATTACATTACCTCCATCGATGACAAGTTTAGTTTTTGTGACAGAGTCATTTGACAAATCAAACACATCTTCGACATTGTCAGTGATATACTTCTTATCCCTTTCGTTCTGTAGGTAGTCAGGATTATAGACATACGAAACGTAGTGCCCGTTTGAATATGCTGGCATATAATCTCGTGCCCATATATCTTTTGTGTTTGGAAGAAGACCATATGCTATTCCATTCTCTTCAAGGGCTTGCTTGATGTTTGCCCAGCAACTGTACGCTGTCAAATGTTGTGAAAAGTATATTGTCTGCTTTGATGTTGCTTTTGGCAAAACCTCTTCTGCTTTTGTGTTTGGAACTTCCTCTTCTTCCTGCACAACCACTTCTTCTTTCACACTTGGAGTTACCACCACTTCTTGCTTTTCAATAGGCGTTGAAACCACTTCTTGATACTGATTTCTTAACGTCTGACCTTTAGTATCTATCAGTTCTTTGCATAAATCTTCTGTTGGTTCTATTTCATTTTTAACACAGATTTCTAGGAGCAGTTTTTCAATACCTTTGCCACTCAGAACGAAGTTGTTAATGTACGTCTCCTTGATGCGCCCATTCACAAGCTTATTCTTGTTGAGCTTGTCCAAGATCTTCCTCCTTTGTGCGTCAGTCAGGTTCTTGTCAACAATTTGTTTCATTAAAGAATAGGCAGTCTTTTGTTTTACATGTTGCTTCATTACTCCATGAAGCCAGGCGCAGCCAGTTACTATGCCAAAGATTCCGGCAACAATGCCAATTATTGATTCTATACTCATTCCATCCATAAGCTTATGATATACTTAAATTGCTAATAGATATTGAAGTGCATCCTGGGCTGACAGATTGAATTTGTCAACGTAGAACTTTGCTGCTGCATCTGCTCTGCCTATAGCTACAAAGTAACGCATAATGTCATAGTGAGAGATTTCCCCCTTTGGCATAATATCATCATAAGTAGCGGCATCAATCTGCTCTAAATGCAATTTTTGAATATCTCCCTTATGATTAGCGAATTCTTTTTCGATTATTTGAAGAATTTCTGCATGCTTATTTCTGTATTCAAGACGATCTGCTTCTCTTCTTGCTTCTGCTTCTTCTTTTCGCCGCAACTCTTCAGCATGTTCTTCTTCATATCTTTTTTGGGCTATCTCCCTAATTCTCTTTTGCTCTTCAATCTTTTCGCTCTCAATAGCAACCACATTTTCAACTGATGCTTTAAGAATATCAACCTCATGTTCATATTCAGAATCAGTAAAGATACCCTCGTTATGGAACGTGGTAAGCTCGTGCATTTTACGAGCAAATTCCAATCGATTATATCCTAGTTTGACTGCAGTACCTGTTGCTGTTGCCATAAACATTTGCTTTCCTTTACCAGATATTTCATTGAAGGCAATACTAAAGCCAACTATAGCGTCAGCACCTTGACTTAAAGCTTGACTTCTTAAGTCATTAAGCACGGTTCTTTTTAGATCTTCCAGTTTACCTCGATAGGTTCCTGAAGAGCCTCCAAAGAAATCTGAGAAACTTGCTATAGAGTCAGAAATAACATTTACGCCCAATACTTCATTTGATATTATTGGACCCAAATATTCTGTAATTGTCCTATTTTCGATTATAGGAGAAGTCGTTATGATAAAACTCATGATGCCACTATTCAATTAAAAATTTACACTGGATTAATTACAACTTTTACTATTAGATTCTCTCCACTATTAGACTCTAAATCACGAATGATGCCAGAAGGGTTTTCTATAAGACGCTCGGAATCATAAATAAAACAGACAAGAGAATTTACATCTGGATGAGACTGATATTGAGCTATATCTTGAATGAGTTGCTTGGAGATTTCTTTGTCAGTAAGATTCTCACGTGTCATTTTGGTTTCTATAGCAATCCCCTCATTCTTAAGCAAAAAATCTATTCGTGAAGAAGCCCCCCCATAACTTGGCGATGTTTCTTCAGAGCGAATATCGTCAAAGGAAACCGACAACAGTATTTTTAGCAAATATTGCACATCATATTCATCATTAATAACAATCGGTTTCCTGTTGCCATAACGTTTACTAATACATCTAATTACATTAGAAAAACGCGAACATATTCGACAAATTTCTTGTAAAGCATTGCAACCTTCATTGTTGTAATCAACAGGCTGCTTCATTCGTATAATTGTCATATATCCAGACAACTTATCATGTGCTGTATCTAGTAAATTTAAATACCTCTTGTGGTAATCAATTCGTTCATAACTACCCATCGGAAGTCCGACAAATCTTGGATGGAATAAATTGTGAATTTCTTTGTATTCCGTAGATGTTTCTCCAAAAACACTTCTTATAATAGATTCTGTCTTTTCTCGCCACTGTCGATAAGGTTTCGCACCTTCGTCTTTCTCGGACTTCAGGGATTCAATAGCATTGATGCTCTCTAATATATATTCTATAGCTACGTTACTATCCATATTAATCTTGTTCAAAAAATTACAAGTTGTTGAAGAACTGAAGGCTGGTCTCAACTTGGGGCCAATCAATACACAACCCTGTTCCAACTCTGTATGCTGGACGGCCAACATTATTAGAACGCACTAAGCCAAGTTTGTTCATAAACCAAATTTCTGCTTGTAAAGGATGTCGTGTTCCACCAGCTCTTAATGAACTTTGTTGGACTATGTGAAGAGTATTAGCAAAGTAGTCCAATAACCATTGAAGATATTCTTCTTGTTTAAATGTATATGTTCTGTCAGCGAGTTGTGTGGTAAATGCAATTATCTCTCAGATCTTTCAGCGCCTCTTGCTGGAATGTTGCTAATGTTAATTTCATCGTTATTTGTCTTCTTGTTGGGATTCATCTTTTTCAGGCAGTAAATAATCGCTGGCTTTATCCTTAGTAATGACACTACGGCCCAGTTTGCTTTCAAGTTGTTTGCGTGCTGCCTTAGCCACACTGCCGCCTTCTCTTGCAACTTGCGTCTGAGCGTTGAAGCCCTTAGGGGCACGCTCCTTTGAGATTTCAGTAGCAGAAGCCTCCGCCAAGATGTTTAGGGCTATTTCGAGGTTGGTCATATTGTCGCGAAGATTCTCTTTCTTCAACCCTTTGTAATGCTTATATTGCTTGGTGGTGAATCCGCTCCATTCACGTGTAATGATATCCGTCAAGGATGCATATTCCAATCCCTCTTTGACGCCTGTACGCTTCCACTCGTCAGTCAGTTCCTTACGTACCTCTATACTCTTGATACGCTGGTTGATCCAAGCCTCGCTATAAC